>Ga0307998_1001270_pt1 | contig 13605 bp, 9 predicted proteins | sample Davwhametageno37_FD_203147 | JGI IMG/M metagenome (GOLD analysis project Ga0307998, IMG submission 203147) | Marine microbial communities from Davis Island wharf, Antarctic Ocean - #37 | ecosystem: Environmental > Aquatic > Marine > Unclassified | place: Antarctic Ocean: Davis Island wharf... | reverse complement strand
TTTTGGAAACATGGACGGCAAGTAGACCCTTTAAGAGAAAAATTACCTGCTGCAAAACCAATGAAAAAAAGTATGAAACCCGTCTTCTTTGATTTCATGAAACCGCTAAAAAGACAACTAGATCAATATAAATTACAAATAAAATCAACGACAGTAACTACTGAAGTAATAGCTCAAAACGAATAAAATGGCTCTAAAGAATATCAACCCGACTAAAACTGAAGCTTGGGAAAAATTGACAAATCACTTTCATAAAAATCGCGATATTAATATCAAAGACTTGCATAAAGATGCGAATCGAAAAGAGCACTTTTCTTTAGAATTGGGAGATTTGTCGGTAGATTTTTCAAAAAATAGAATTACCAAAGAAACTATTTCGCTATTGTTAGAATTAGCAAAAGAAGTGGATTTGAAAGATGCTATTGAAAAACAATTTTCTGGAGAAGTAATTAATGTTACAGAAGGGAGAGAGGTTTTACACACCGCCTTAAGAAGTAATTCTGATGCGCCAGTTTTAATTGATGGAAAAAATATAAAACCACAAATACAAACTGCTTTAAGAAAAATTAGAAGCTTTAGTAATAAGGTTATTTCTGGCAAATGGAAAGGGTATACAGGAAAATCGATTACAGATATTGTAAATATTGGTATTGGTGGGTCTGATTTAGGACCAGATATGGTTGTCGAATCTTTACAATATTATAAAAATCATTTAACAACACATTTTGTTTCGAATATAGATGGAGATCATGTCTCTGAAATTATTAAAAAACTAAATCCAGAAACAACCTTATTTGTAATTGTATCGAAAACATTCACAACACAAGAAACCATTACAAATGCAGAAACTCTTAAAAATTGGTTTTTAAAATCGGCTACAATTTTTGATATTCCAAAACACTTTGTGGCAGTTTCAACAAATTTAGAAGCCGTAGAGAATTTCGGAATTGACAAAGTAAACGTTTTTACAATGTGGAATTGGGTTGGTGGGCGTTTCTCTTTGTGGTCTGCAGTTGGTTTATCTATTAGTTTGTCAGTTGGTTATGATAATTACAGAGACTTGTTAGATGGTGCAGAAGAAATGGATATACATTTCAGAAATACAGACTTTGAAAATAATATTCCTATAATTTTAGCTTTGTTAAGTGTTTGGTACAATAATTTTTATGAAGCAGAAACAGAGGCTGTATTGCCGTATTCTCAATATTTAAAAAAATTACCAGATTATTTACAACAGGCCATTATGGAAAGTAATGGAAAAGGGGTAGATAGAAATGGCGATAAAATAGACTATCAAACAGGTACCATTGTATGGGGAAGTACAGGTACAAATATGCAACATGCATTTATGCAATTGGTGCACCAGGGCACAAAATTAATTCCTGCAGATTTCATTGGGTATAAAGAATCATTATACGGTTTAACGGATCATCATAAAAAATTAATGGCAAATTATCGCGGTCAAATAGAAGCATTGGCCTTTGGTAAATCAAAAGAAGCCGTCCATTTAGAATTAAAATTTTCAGGAGATCAAGATAAAATTGCACAATTACTACCATTTAAGGTTTTTGAGGGGAATAGACCCAGTAATTCAATTCTTTTTGACAAACTTACGCCGCGCTCTTTAGGGAAGTTAATTGCGATGTATGAGCATAAAATTTTCGCACAAGGAATTTTATGGAATATTTATAGCTATGACCAATTTGGAGTAGAATTAGGAAAGGAGCTTGCCAAAAAGTTACTGAATAATCAGTAGTTTGTCGATGTAGAAGAGAAACTTTTAAATATTTAATGGAACCTGCTCACTTTGTTAATAAACCTGTTCATATATAAAATACTGACGAATAAAATTTAACACGCATTTTGTGTAATTTTAAATTCTTAATCTTTTGTTAAAGCTTAACATTAAATTAACACAAAAACTCTGTAAAAGGAACAATTTTGCAGAACACATAATAATATAAAATCAAACAATGAAAAATTTTAAAAACTTATTATTTGTAGCAGTGTTTTTTATAACGGCTACGGTTTTAGGACAAACTAAAATTACAGGTACGGTTGTAGATGAAACCAATCAACCATTACCAGGAGCAAGTGTTCTAGTAAAAGGAACAGCAAACGGAACATCAGCAGATTTTAACGGTAAATTTTCTTTACAAGCAAAATCAAATTCTGGTATTCTAGTAGTCTCTTTTATTGGTTACAAGGCCAAAGAAGTTGCTTATGCTTCTTCAAAAAACAATTTAACGGTTCAATTATTGCAGGACGCTGGATCTTTAAATGAGATAGTTATTACGGCTACTTCTTTCGCAATAGACAGAAAAACGCCAGTTGCAGTGTCTACGATTAGAGCTGCCGATATCGAGAGAAAATTAGGCTCTCAAGAATTTCCAGAGGTATTGAAATCTACTCCAGGGGTATATGCTACCAAATCTGGTGGTGGTTTTGGAGATGGTCGTATCAACTTACGTGGTTTTAATTCTGAAAATGTTGCGGTTATGATTAACGGAGTTCCTGTTAATGATATGGAAAACGGAAGGGTGTATTGGTCTAACTGGGCTGGTTTGTCAGATGTTACTTCTGCAATGCAAGTGCAAAGAGGTTTAGGAGCGGCTAAAGTTGCTGTACCTTCTATTGGTGGAACAATTAATATTTTATCTAAAACTTCTGATATTGAAAAAGGAGGAAATGTTTTAGCAAGTACAGGTAACAACGGCTTTCAGAAATACGGATTTACATTGTCTACTGGCTTAATGGATAGTGGCCTTGCAGCTACTGTTTCTTTCTCTAAGACATCTGGAGAGGGATATGTAGATGGAACTCAGTTTGACGGCTATAATTATTTTGTAAACTTTACGAAAGAAATTAATGAAAATCATAAATTATCTTTTACAACTTTTGGTTCACCACAAAGACATGGTCAAAGACAAAACAGAAGTACAGTAGAAACCATTAGAAATGCACAATCAGGAATTCGTTTCAATCCAGATTGGGGTTATAAAGATGGACAAGTTGTAAACATAGAAGATAACTTTTACCATAAATCACAGACATCTTTAAATCATTATTGGACAATCAGTGATAAGACTTCTTTATCAACAGCAGCGTACGCATCGTATGGTTCTGGTGGAGGAGGTGGAACCGCAGGTAGCAACCGTGGTTTATTTAATCAAAGAGTAGGTGGGGCAGATCAGCCTGTAGATATCGACAATATTGTTGAAATAAACAGAGCAAACGGTGCCTTAGGATCAGAAGCTATTTTAAGAGCTTCAAGAAATGATCACGAATGGTTTGGTGTTTTGTCTACGTTTAAAACTGAATTGACAGATGAAATAGATTTAATCGCGGGTGTAGACTGGAGAACATATACAGGAAAACACTACAGAGAAGTAACCGACTTATTAGGAGGTCAATACTTTTTAGATGGTGATGTTAATAATGACGGTGTTTTTGAACCAAGTAACATAAACAGAAGCAATCATGCGCTTCAAGTTGGGGATAAGATGGGGTACAATAATGATGGTAAAGTAGGTTGGTTAGGTTTCTTTGGTCAAGCAGAATTTGAAAACCAAGAAGGTAATTTCAATGCATTTATTTCTACTTCAGTCCAAAGAAGTACATACCAAAGAATTGATTATTTTCAATATGATTTAAGCACAGAGGCAGGTAGAGATTTAGGCACTACAGCAAAAGTAAACTTAGAGGGCTATAGTATAAAAGGGGGTGCAAACTTTATATTAGATGATGTTCAAAACGTATTTGCAAACATTGGGTACTTTGAAAGACCAGCAAATTTTGATGCAGTATTTCAAGGATTTAACAATACAAATGTCAATCCAAATGCAGAGAATGAAAAGATTTTTAGTTTAGAATTAGGCTATGGTTTTAGAGGAGAAAAATTTGCAGCAAATGTAAACTTATACAGAACACAGTGGAATGACAGGTCTTTCTCTAGAGGAATTAATGCAGATCCAAGTATTACAGGTTCTGAAGATTTTACAGCAAACCTGTTAGGCGTAAATGCTTTACACCAGGGTGTAGAATTTGATTTCACATACAAGCCTTCAAATAATCTAAACTTTTCTGGGATGCTTTCTTTGGGAGACTGGACAAACGATAATGATTTAATAGACGTTCCTATTTTTGATGAAAATCAAAATCAAAGAGGTACGTTAGATCTACTTGTTGATGGATTAAAAGTTTCTGATGCTGCACAAACAACAGCTGCATTGGGTATGTTATATAGATTTTGGGACAAAACTTCAATTACTGTAGATTATAATTATTTTGCAGATTTATACTCTAGAATAAATATTTTAGACAGAGCTGATTTTGATCCTAGTACACCTGCAGTTAGAAAGGGTGATCCATACAAAGTGCCTAATTATAGTACTTTTGATACAAGTTTACGTCACGGCTTTAATTTTGGCGAATTTGATACAACTGTAACTGTAAGAGTTAATAATGTGTTTGATACTGAATATATTGCAGATGCTTTAGATGGAGCAGATCCATTAGTTTGGTTTGGTTTCGGTAGAACCTTTAGTTTAGACGTAAAAATTAAATTTTAAAAATTAAAAAGATGAAAAAAATATTTTATTTATTCGTTTCTCTAGTATTCATGTTTACTTCTTGTAATCCTTTAGAAGATTTAGATGCTGAATTAGCAGAATCAACAAAATTAAACGGAATTGTAGGAGATGTTAGTCGTACTTTATCTGATGAAGATTACGAAATCTTAGAATTATCTTACGGGAATTTTAGTTCAGAGAATGATGCAAAAGAAATGTTACCTTCATTTCTTTCAGGACAATATCCTGCATTAGGTGTAATATTTAAAGATGACGGCTCTATTAATGAGGCTTCTTCTGCAGCAATTACGTATAATTTATATAGCCCAATTTCGAAGCAATCTTATACCGCTACGGCAGCAGATTATACAGACTTTGGTGTAACTAGTTTGAACACGGCTTCAGAATTTAACTCTTTTTTAGGTTCAAAGTTTCCTTCAGAAGCCAATGGTACAGTTGTAGAGTTAACATACAATACATTAGCTCCTCAAATTGCATATATATTGGAAGATGCTGATTATGCTCTAGTAGGGAATGGTACTTACAATAACTTTGATATTAGATCAGGGAAAGATGACGAATCTATAGAGGTAAGAAGAGGGAAAATGGAACAAATTTTATTAAATAATTTTCCTGATACTCCAGCTGGTCAACAATACTTGGTTACTTATAACATTTATGACGGTTCTCCTGGAACAAGACAAATGTTAGTTCAATTAGACGCTTCGAATGAATATATGTTAATAAACGGATATACCTTAACAGATGCTGATTTTGATTTAGTTGGAAACGGTCGTTATGATAACTTTGACATTAGATCAGGAAAGGACGAAGAAACAGAAGAGGCAAGAAGAGCTAAAATTGAAACTATTTTATTAGAAAACTTTCCGAGTGCAGTAAGCGGAGTTCAATATTTTGTGACCTATGCTGTATTTGACGGATCGCCTGGTACTAGAAACATGCTTTTAGAATTTGATGGTTCAGGTTATATGATTGTTGAAGCAACATTAATTTCGAAAACAACTAGATATACATATACTGGTAGTTGGTCAGAACCAGTTACTTTTACTCCAGCAGAATATAGTTTAATGGGGCAAAGCTATCCTAACTTTAGTAATTCTAGTGAAGCACATCGTTTAATCGCTATTCACTTAGAAACAGTATATCCATTTGCAGCAGCAGAAGATTTTCTAGCAGTAGAGTATGACTATTACAGCGGAAGCGCTTCTGTAAGAAATACAAATTTTGTTTTTGACGGTACTGTTTGGAATGCAATACCAACAGTAATAGATACAACTTTAAAGTTTGGTCATAATGGAACAACATGGGTGCCAGATAATACGATTAAATACACTTTAACAAATGCAGATTTTGCTTTGGTTGGTAATGGAAATTATAATAATTTCGATGTTAGACCAGGTAAAGACGAAGAGACTGTTGAAGCACGTTTAGTTAAACTTAATACCATTTTAAAGGCTAATTTTCCTACATCGGGAGAAGGACAGAAATTTTCTGTTACTTATGCTGTGTATGACGGAGCAAATGGAGTTAGAGTAACAAATGTTGTTTTACAAGGATCTGATTACGTATTACAATAGGAATTTAATTGCATATAATTTTTTAAACCACCTCTTCCGAAGTTTCGGAAGAGGTGGTTTTTTTGTGCATAAAAATGAGTAACTTTGTGAGGACCAAATAACCAATTATGATGATGAAAACTATACATTCTTATTGGGCATATATAGTTTTAATTGTCTTGATTTATGCAGTGATAAAAGCGATTCTTGGGTGTACTCAAAAAAAGCAATTTGCAGACAAAGATTTACGGATCGGTCTGTTTGCATTAATAGTCTCTCATATTCAATTATTTATTGGTTTGGCATGGTATTTTATGTCACCTTGGTACAGAGTTTTAAAAGCAGATGCAGGCGCTGTTATGAGTGATAAAGCAACAAGACTTTTGGCAGTAGAACATCCAGCGGTTATGATTTTAGCAGTCTTGCTGATAACAATTGGTTGGTCTCAACACAAAAAGAAGTCAGAGGATGCAGCAAAATTTAAAATGTTTGCAATTTTTTACGGAATTGGGTTGTTATTAATGCTGTCAAGAATTCCTTGGAATAACTGGGTCTAAGAGCTGTTGTTTTTAGTCTCTAAGTGATGTCAAATAAATATATATCATAAATATATGAAGATTTTAAGCTATTTATTATCCCCAATATTTGCATGCGTCTTTTTTATGCTCTTGTTTATTTTTCATCCTTTGCAATGGATTGCACTAAATGTTTTTGGCTATAAAGGACATAAGTTTATTGTAGATAGTATGAATTGGTTTTTAGTGAAATCACTCTTAGTTTTGGCAATACCAGTGAAAGTAAAAAATGACCACGAACTACCAATGGATACGACACTTATTTTTGTGTCAAATCATCAAGGAATATTTGATATTCCACCAATTATTTCGTCGTTTAAGAAACACCATCCTAAGTTTGTTTCAAAAATTGAACTGGGAAAAGGCATCCCAAGTATTTCCTATAATCTTCGCAAAGGAGGTGCAGCTTTAATTGATAGAGAGGATGGCAAGCAAGCAATTGCTACTTTGGCTAATTTTGCTAAAAGAATTAACAAAAATAAATGGGGAGCAGTCATTTTTCCTGAGGGTACAAGAAGCAGAAACGGAACGCCAAAAAGGTTTGCTCCAAGCGGATTAAAGATAATAACGAAGTACAACAAAGATGGTTATGTTGTACCTTTGACAATTAATAATTCTTGGAAGGTTTTTAAGTATGGTAAATTCCCTTTCGGTTTAGGAAGCCCCATTACAATCACAACACATAAACCGATAAAAATAAGCAGTTTACCCTTTGAGGAATTGCTTGAAAAAACAGAAACAATTATTAAAGAACATATAAAATAAAAAATTATGTCTATTTACAATATCAGAAAAGAAGTAATGCTTACACTAGAAAAAAGCATGCAAAACTTTATGGATACCTATTTGATTCCACCAGAAAAAATTTGGCAGCCAACAGATTTTTTGCCAAACTCGCAAAAAGATTCATTTATATCAGAAGTAGAGGAAATTAGGGAGATTTCTAAAGAATTAGATGATGATTTTTGGGTAGTTTTAGTAGGAGATACCATTACAGAAGAGGCGCTACCAACCTATGAATCTTGGTTGTTAGACCTAGATGGTGTAAATCAAGACCCGGACAATGGTTGGGCTAAATGGGTAAGAACTTGGACCGCTGAAGAAAACAGACATGGAGACGTTCTAAATAAATACCTGTATTTATCTGGTCGTGTAAACATGCGTGAAGTAGAAATTTCTACACAGCATTTAATTGCAGATGGTTTTGATATTGGTACTTCAACAGATCCTTATAAAAACTTTGTGTATACTTCATTTCAAGAAATAGCAACTTATATATCTCACAACAACGTAGCTAAAATTGCAAAGAAAAAAGGACATAAAGTATTGGGCAAAATGTCTAAAATTATTGCGGGAGATGAAATGCGTCACCACCAGGCATATTCACATTTTGTAAAAGAAATTTTTAAGATTGATCCAAGTGAAATGATGTTGGCGTTTCAACACATGATGAAATACAAAATTGTAATGCCCGCATTGCACTTAAGACAATCCTTTGGAGCCAAAGGAAGTGCGTTTGATGATTTTTCAACAGTAGCGCAAAGAATAGGTGTGTATACAGGTTTCGATTATGTAGATATTTTGAAGAAATTAAACACTGTGTGGGAAATTGATAAGATTACAAACTTGACTCCAGAAGCAGAAAAAGCGCGTGATTATTTAATGAAACTGCCAGATAGAATGTATCGTATTACAGAAAGAATTAAGGTTCCAGATACAAAGCTTGACTTTAAATGGTTGATACCAGCTTAATATAATGTGAAGCTATTTCCTGCTTTTAACGATCTCTTTTGTGAAAAACAAAAAAGGTGTCGTTTCAATAAGGGCTAATGGCGTCTACTAGTTTTTACAGAAGAAGTATATTTCTATTATTAGGAGTTATGCCTTTTGCTTAAAGTGCAATTTTATTTTTAGAAACACAAGATAAAGACCCTTCCCAGTTTTAAACTCGGAAGGGTCTTTTTTATTTTCTATGCAAATCAATTTCAAAAAGACACACAGGTGCCAATTTATAGTGGTCAGGTAAATTGGAAGTGTTTTTTAAATTAAAAAGCCCTAAAAAATTGAAGCCTGCATTTTTATAATGGTGAATAAGACCTTGATTCTCACCCAAAGTATCCAATCTAATAAATTGAATGTCTTTTTTAAGTGCAAATTCTTTGGCCCAAGCAACAATTTTATCAATATACTTGTTTCCTCTAAAATTAGGGTGTACCGCAATTCTATGAATATAGAGTGCGCTGTCTCCTTTGCTGTCCTCCCAAATTTGTACATCCGAAAAAGTAATGGCCCAAACACAGGCAATTTCAGAGTTTATTAGCAATTTAAATTGTCTATTTTCCGCAATTTCGATTGCAACCATTTCTCTATTAAAATCTGGCCAAATAACGACCGTTTTCTTTTCTTTCTGATAATTAGAAGCAATTTTATACAGTGTAAATATTTTGTCAATATCTAAAGGAGTAACATTTTTAATAATCATCGGCGTTATTTATAAATTTTAAAAGGATCTTTATCCGTTAAGAAACCTAATTTTTCATGAATTCGATCTTGTTCCGATTTAATGAAATTAGCAGTTATAATTCCAACTTCATTATCTTTTAAACCTGAAAGCTCTTCACCTAAACAATCAAGGAGTATAGAATTGCCAGAATATTCATAGTTATTTCCATCCTTTCCAGTTCTATTTACGCCAATTACGTAACTCATATTTTCAATTGCACGTGCTTTTAGAAGCGTATCCCAGGCTTTTATTCTCGCAATAGGCCAATTAGCCACATAAATTAAAAGATCATAATTTTCGGTATTTCTAGCCCAAACAGGAAAACGTAAATCATAACAAATTAACGGACAAATTCTCCAACCTTTGTATTCGATAATTATTTTTTCAGTACCAGAGGTATATACCTTGTCTTCGCCAGCTAAAGTAAACGAATGTCTCTTATCATAGGTTTCTATTTCTCCTGTAGGATGCACAAAAATAAAACGATTGTAAAATTTGTCAGCAGCAGAAATCACTAAACTTCCACAAATAGCTGCTTGTTTTTCTTTGGCTATTTTTTGCATCCAAGAAACAGCAAATCCATTCATTTTTTCTGCCACTCTTTCAGGGTGCATCGTAAAACCTGTGGTAAACATTTCTGGAAGTACAATTAAATCGAAACCCGCTTCTAAAGTGTTTATTTTTTTTTCAAAAAAGGCGATGTTCTGTTCGGGGTTTTCCCAAACTAAGGCGGCTTGAATTCCCACTATTTTCAATTCGTTTTTCATTAAAATTAATTTGAAAGATGTAACAAGTATAAAAGTAAGTTTTTGTAATTTAGAAACTCCAATTGAATACTAAAAATTCTATGCAGTCCTTTATTTCAGAAACCTTAGATTCCATTTTAAAAACAACTACATCTTTTGAAGATGTGGTTTTTATATTGCCATCTCAAAGAGCCAAAGTTTTTTTAAAACAAACGTTAAAAAATAAAATTTCTGTAGGATTTTTACCAGAAACAATAAATATAGAACAGTTTGTGCAACAAGTTTCTGGGATAGAGAAGGCAGATAGCATTCAGTTATTGTTTCATTTTTACACGATTTACAAAGCTTTAGAAAAGGAACCAGATTCCTTTGATACCTTTTCTTCTTGGGCATTTACAGTATTGCAAGATTTTAATGAAATCGACCAACATTTAGTCGATTCAAAAGTGATTTTTGAATATATAAAAGATATTGAGCGTTTAAAAAAATGGTCTGTAACGGGCACATTTAAAGAAACAGCGTTTATGCAAGAACATTCTTCTTTTCTAGAAAAGTTGAATAATTTTTACCAACCTTTATATCAGTTCTTAATAGAAAAAAAAATTGGTTATCAGGGTCTAATGTACCGGGAAGCCTGCCAGAATATTGATGGGTATCTTCAAGTAAATAGTCATAAAAAGTTCTTTTTTATTGGTTTTAATGCCTTAAATAAAGCGGAGGAGCTTTTGTTTCAGAAAGTATTAGAAACCAATAATTCTGACATCTATTGGGATTTGGATGAAATATTTTTTAAGTCAAATCATCAGGCTGGAACTTTTATTAGAAAGTATAAAAAGGAATGGAAATATTACGAAAAAAATATACTAAAGACGCTTAGTAATTCATTTTCGAAACCAAAAAACATTCAAGTAATTGGGGCTTCTAAAAATACGACTCAGATTAAATATGCCGGAGAAATACTAGAAAAATTCGCAGATTTTAAAAATACGGCACTTGTTTTAGCAGATGAGACCTTGTTGCCAATTACACTAAACTCTCTGCCTAAAAACATCAATGCAATAAATATTACCATGGGATATCCTTTAAAAGATATTCCTACAACAAGCTTGTTGTTTTCCGTTTTTCAGTTGTTCGTATCGCAAGAAAAATTACAAAAAAAAGGGGTCAATCAATTTTATCACAAAGATGTTGTGCGTTTTTTAAAGCACCAAGCTGTTTATAAATTATTGTCTGAAAACAACACGTCTTTAGTAGATGATTTTACGGAAGAGATAGGGAAAGAAAACCACATATTTATTAGTAAAAACCAAATAGAAAATATCTTAAAAGACACTGCAGCAGAAGTAAAAAGTAGTATCTCTTCTATCTTTAACCCGTATGTAACAATCAATGAATTTTTAGACAGAGTTTTACAGCTAATCAATCTTTTAAAAGAGGATGTAACGGCTTTAGAAAAAGAATACTTATTTCGTTTTTATACTGCTTTTACGCAATTAAAAACCCTGCAAACGGAATATGAATATTTTACTGATTTAAAAACATTGTCGCTTTTTTTTAAACAATTAATTACTTCTGAAACCTTATCTTTTCAAGGAGAACCTTTAAGAGGTTTGCAATTAATGGGCATGTTAGAGACGCGTGTTTTAGATTTTGAAAACATCATTTTAACCTCAACAAATGAAGGTGTTTTGCCAGCAAGTTCTCAACAAAATTCATTTATTCCCTTTGATGTTAAAATCGAGTTTGGCCTGCCCACATTTAGAGAAAAAGATGCTATTTTTTCCTATCATTTTTTTAGATTATTACAAAGGGCTAAAAATGTTTTTATCCTTTATAACACAGAGCATGATGTTTTTGGAAGCGGAGAGAAAAGTCGTTTTGTAACGCAATTAGAAATGATGAGAGGTGATGTTGTTCAGAAAAATATAGCACCAGAGGTAATTTCTAGTAAAACTAATTTAAAAGAAATACCTAAGGATAAAGCCACTTTTGAGCGCTTAAAAGAATTGGCAGAAAAAGGGATATCTCCTTCTGCTTTAACCAATTACTTGCACAACCCCGTTTCGTTTTATAAACAGAAGATTTTAAAAATTAAAGAGTTCGACGACGTTGAAGAAACAGTTGCTTTTAATACTTTAGGTACTGTTGTTCATGAAACTTTAGATGAATTATATACCCCTTTTGTAGGCAAGTTTTTAGCTATAGAGAGTATCTCTAAAATGGAAAAAGAGGCGAAAGATTTGGTCGTAAAACATTTTAAAATTCAATTTAAGAATGGTGATCTCTCTACAGGGAAAAATCGTTTAATTTTTGAAGTTGCCAACAGATTTGTTTCCAATTTTCTGTCAAAAGAAAAAGAGCTATTAACAGATAAAAAGAACAAACTAAAAATTATTGCAACAGAAGAAAATTTATCTACAGAAATAGTAATTGAAGGTATCGGTTTTCCGATAAAACTCCATGGTCAAGTGGATCGAGTAGATGAGTTAAATGGTGTTTTAAGAATTATAGATTATAAAACAGGCATGGTAACTGGCGCTAATTTAAGAGTTCCAGAGTTTGAAAATTTAAGGGACGAAAAACATTTAAAAGCAATTCAGATTTTATTATATGCGTATCTGTTTACAAAAAGCAAAAACTATAATTTTGCGCAACCATTGGAGGCTGGAATTTATTCGTTCAAAAATTTAAATAGTGGTTTTTTAGCAACTGATTTTGCACAACCGAGAAAAACCGCAGAAACAAATATCACTCCCGAAAAATTAGACAAATTTATGGAGGAAATTAAAAAGTACATCAAAGAAATCTACAATCCAGTAATTGATTTTATTGAGCCTGCAGATTTGCGATATTAAGTCTTATTTTCCTTTTAAAACTAACAAAGGTACATTGGAATAAAACTCTTCCTTTAGAATAGTGCTTTTTTCCCATAATTTTTTAAAGAAACCTCTTTTACGTCTAAAAACACATAACATATCAGGATGTTGGGCGTTTATATGCTCTAAAACGCCTTGATACGTGGTTGCATTTTCTGTAACCGTTAACGTATTTTGTAAAGTTTCCAAACCTTTGTCTAGTATTAAATCTTCTTCTTTATAATTGGGTGTCTTTACCAATAATAAATGTACTTCAACTTTAAATCTATCAACAATAAACTGCAGCGGTTTTAAAACGGTTTTGCTTTTTACAACACCCGATTTAAAAGCCATTAAAATACGAGAAATGGGCGCATATTTATAGCTTTCCGGAACTGCTAAAATTGCTAAATTTGTTTGTTTTACTAAGCTTCCTGCGGTTCTTCCTAAAAACAACCCTTCTTTAATAGAATTGCTTTTTGCACCTACAATTACCAAATCTATTCCTAATTCTTGGTCTATACTTTCTACACTATCAACTAAACCCCCTTTTGCTGAAATTAACTTAATTTCTATGTTTTTTACATCACAACTGTTCACCATTGTTTTAAGATATAAATTGGTTTCACGCGCTATAATGGCATCTACATTTATCATGGTTCCTGCCTTAGTTTGGGAACTATAAGCTCTAAAAACAAATATTTTTGCATTAATTTCTGTCGCAAAATCAATTGCATATTGTAATATGTTTTTAGCGTTTTCTGTAGATCCAATTGGA
>Ga0307998_1001268_pt1 | contig 13610 bp, 13 predicted proteins | sample Davwhametageno37_FD_203147 | JGI IMG/M metagenome (GOLD analysis project Ga0307998, IMG submission 203147) | Marine microbial communities from Davis Island wharf, Antarctic Ocean - #37 | ecosystem: Environmental > Aquatic > Marine > Unclassified | place: Antarctic Ocean: Davis Island wharf... | reverse complement strand
TTCCCTTTAAAAGTAAACAGGGAGCATTGTTATTACTTTGCTTTCTGAAACCAGCATTAAAATTTCATTAAATAAATATAGTGTTGTGGTTTGATTGAATTTTTTAAACGGGGAGGTTTCACGCTTAAAATATAAACACTAGTTAACGTTTACCCAAAGTATTTTGAGGTAGTAAAAAAAGAAGATCATCGCAGTGACGAGTTTTAATAAAAATCCACTGATAAATCCAATAAGTGATCCAATTGCAGCCTTTAATGCTGCTTTTTTGTGTGTTGGATCATTGATTAATTCTCCAAAAAAAGCACCTCCGAATGACCCTATAATGATGCCAAAGGGACCAAGGGTTATCAGTCCAACCACGAGACCGATGGTAGAACCAATAACACCGCTGCGGGTTCCCCCAAATTTTTTTGTTCCAATAATCGGAACGAGGTAGTCAATTAAAAAGACTCCAATTGCGATGAATAATGTAGTCCATAAAAACGAGTTATTGGAGGGTATGTAGGAGACTTGATAAACTAATAAAAATCCAATCCAGCCGGTAAGAGGCCCCGGTAGAATGGGAAGAAAGCTCCCTGCAATTCCGAGGAGTAGGAAAATAAAGCTTAGAATAATTAAAAATAAATCCATTTTAATTTTTTTTATGATTTGAGGTTAATTTTTAATAACAAATAGAAAGGCAATAAGCTAAATTCTTTTAAAAGTTTGTAAATTTAAATGATAGATTAAAAAACCACCTAAAATGAAATATAATCATTTCAACTTAATTGCCCTAATCATAGTATTTTCACATGTAGTTTCCTGTGACTTTTTTGGTCCTTCAGGGCTGACAAGTGTTGAAATAAAAAAAGCTTCTAGCTGGTCCTCAAATGATCAGCCTCCTACCTTTCCTGAATGCGAAACACTCGATAAAAAGGAACAACTCGACTGTCTTCAAGAGATTTTGTCCAATATAATTATGGATCAAATTGCGATGTCGAGCCCTATTTCTAGTGCTCCTCTCGATGAAGAGGTTAATCTTGTTTTAAAGATCGATCAAGAAGGGGTGTTTAGTTTGGTTGAAGCTCAGATTTCATCTTCTGTTAAGAAAGCGCTCCCTGAGCTAAAGTCCATTCTAGAGGAGGCAATAGGAAGCTTGCCCAAAGCGCTGCCTGCAACAAAAACTAATGTGGGAGTTTATGTGGAATCTCAACTAAGTTTGCCCATTCAGATCGTAGCTCAGCCGAGTAAATGATTCAACCTGAAAAAATCATATTAGGAATAGATCCTGGAACTACCATAATGGGTTTTGGATTAATTAAAGTGGTTGGTCAGAAAATGGAGTTAATCCAGTTAAATGAGTTGCAACTCAAAAAGTATGACGATCATTACCTTAAACTTAAGCATATTTTTAATCGAACCATTGCCTTAATTGATGAATTTCATCCAGATGAAATTGCAATTGAAGCCCCTTTCTTCGGAAAGAATGTTCAGTCCATGTTGAAATTAGGCCGAGCACAAGGAGTTGCTATGGCAGCTGGTCTTTCGCGTGAGGTTTCTATTACAGAGTACTCTCCCAAGAAAATAAAAATGGCCATCACGGGAAATGGAAATGCGAGTAAGGAACAAGTTGCTAAAATGTTACAGAATCTCCTGAAAATAAAGACCCTTCCCAAAAATCTTGATGCCACTGATGGACTTGCAGCTGCAGTATGTCACTTTTACAATCAGGGAAGACTTGAGACAACAAAAAAGTACAGTGGCTGGGCGTCGTTTGTAAGCCAAAATGAAAAGAAAATTCAATCCTGAACAATCTCATAAATTAATAGCATTAACTCACACAATGGCAGGACTTTATATTCATTTTCCATTTTGCAAGCAAGCTTGTCATTACTGTAATTTTTATTTTTCAACCAACCCTAAAAATCAGAATGAAATTCTGAACTCGATTAAGGTTGAATTAAAACTTAGAAAAAAAGAGCTTACAGGTTCCATAGAAAGCATCTACTTTGGCGGAGGTTCCCCCTCTCTTATTAAACCAAAAGTAGTTGAGGAAATAATCAATTTTATTTCGAGTCACTATCAGCTAGCAGCTTCTGTTGAAATAACTCTAGAGGTCAACCCAGATGATGTTTCTAAGGAATATTTAGAAGGTTTAAGAACGGCTGGAATCAATCGCTTGAGCCTTGGAATTCAATCTTTTCATGAGAAGGAGTTAAAGATGATGAGCCGTGCACACAATTTGAATCAGGCGCTTCAGTCGATCACATGGATTTCTGAATTATTTGATAATTATTCTGTCGATTTGATTTACGGAATCCCATACAGTTCTTTGGCTTCCTGGGAAGATAATATTCTAAAAGCCTTGTCTTTTAATCCGCCACATATTTCTAGCTATGCATTGACTGTTGAGCCTAAAACGGTACTCGCTGATCAAATAGAAAAGAATACTCTGGACTTACCCGATGAAGAGTTGGTTAAAGATCAATATGATTTGTTGTTAAAAAAATTAGAGGAAAAAGGGTATGAGAATTATGAGTTTTCAAACTTTGGAAAACCTGGATTTCATTCGGTGAATAATTCTAATTATTGGAATGGTAAACCCTACTTAGGCATTGGCCCCGCAGCACATTCCTTCGATGGAAATAAAAAAAGAAGCTGGAATGTTTCCAACAATAGCCTTTATTTAAAATCTATTAAGGAAGGTAAACTAAATAATGAAACCGAGTTATTGAGTCAGGTCGATCTTTACAATGAATATGTAATGACAGGCCTTAGGACAATTTGGGGAATCTCCAAAGAAAAAGTGACGGATGTCTTCGGGACTCATTTTTCAGATTACTTAGAAAAACAAGCGGAGAAATATCTGATAACCAATGAGTTGTATTGGGACGGAGATTTACTTAAGATTACTAAAAAAGCAAAATTTTTGTCTGACGGGATCGCTTCTGATCTCTTTATGCTTAAGGCCTAATTCTTTTTACTTAATGCTGCATAATGTTTATAGAATAAAGGAATCGTCTCGATTCCTTTCAGGAAATTATAGATGCCATAATGTTCGTTAGGCGAATGGATGGCGTCGCTATCTAATCCAAAACCCATGAGTATTGTTTTACAGCCCAAAACTTCTTCAAACATCGGTACAATAGGGATGCTTCCTCCGTCTCTTTTTGGATGAGGTGCGATTCCAAAAGCTTCTTTATAAGCTTTTTCAGCTGCGCGATACCCATCATTGTCTGTAGGGGTAACATAAGCTTGACCCCCATGATGCCTTTCGATGGCCACTTTCACTCCTTTAGGGGCAATGTTTTTAAAATGAATTTCAAATAGCTTGCTGATTTCCTCCCATTTTTGATTGGGCACCAGTCGCATTGAAATTTTAGCAAAAGCCTTGCTCGGAATTACTGTTTTTGCTCCCTCTCCAGTATAGCCTCCCCAAATCCCATTAACGTCCAATGTTGGTCGAATGGATTTTCTTTCGTGCGAAGTGTAGCCTTCTTCTCCATAGGTAGCATCAATTCCAATAGACGCTTTGAATTCCTCCTCATCAGAATTAAAAGTATTCATTTCTTTTCTGTCAGACGGTGAAATATCTTCAACCATATCATAAAACCCCGGGATGACAATCCTGTTTTTTTCATCGTGAAGAGAAGCAATCATTTTGCTCAGTATGTTTATTGGATTGGCGACAGTGCCTCCATATAGACCTGAGTGCAAATCTCGATTAGGTCCTTGCACCATAACCTCCATATAGCTTAGACCTCTTAGTCCAGTGGTTATTGCTGGCTTTTTAATATTTCCAATCCCGGTATCAGAGATTAAGATGATATCTGATTTTAGTTTCTCTTTATTTTCTTTAATAAATTTCTCCAAATTATCACTCCCAACTTCTTCCTCACCTTCGATCATAAACTTGACGTTACAATCCAATTTATTATTTTCAAGTAAGATTTCAATGGCCTTAATGTGCATAAACATCTGACCTTTGTCATCGCACGCACCTCTTGCGAAAATTGCTCCCTCAGGATGTATCGGTGTTTTTTTAATAACGGGTTCAAAAGGGGGGCTGTCCCATAATTCAATTGGGTCTGGGGGTTGAACGTCATAATGTCCGTAAACCAAAACAGTTGGAAAATCGGCATTTAAAATTTTCTCAGCATAAACAATAGGATGACCGAGTGTCGCGATGATTTCAATATTATCACAGCCCGCTTCTTCTAAGGCATCACCGACCCAAACGGCAGCTTTTCTAACATCAGCTGTGTAGCTGGGGTCTGCGCTTATAGAAGGGATTTTCAACAATTCAATCAACTGTTTGAGGTACTTATCTTGGTTTTCTTGAATGTGTTTTTTCATGTGATTTTTTAGAGAGGCATAAAATTACAAAACATTATTGCTTTTTCTTTTGTCTTAAAATTTATTTATGAAAAACTTGATTATATTTGTGCTCGATTTTAACGCGGGTGTGGTGAAATTGGTAGACACGCTAGACTTAGGATCTAGTGCTTCACGGCTTGGGGGTTCGAGTCCCTTCACCCGCACTTAAAGGAAAAGCCGAGACTTTGTTCTCGGCTTTTTTATTCAGGTAAAAACATAGGTACAACAAATTGTAATTCATCAAAAAAACCTTACTCTTAAGAGTAAGATCTTTAAATTTAGAAGTTCATTTTGATAGTACGGATTGAATCTGTTCATCGGACATTTCAATTTAAAGATCCCTTAACATCCCATATTTCAGTTAAAATCATCACTACTACTGATAATCTCCTTTATCAAGTTGAAATAACTTATTTGAGGTAGAAAAAAACAATTGATTTTTTAATTGACCCTGTTAACACTTCTCCCACAACTCAACCCCCACAAGTTAATTGTGCGGTAACAAATGCCTAAACCACGGCAACGCCAAACAATGACCAAAACTACATCCTCACCAAAATCTATCAAGATTCAAATAATGTCTTTTGAAACAACTAAGATCTCCATTTTGAATTCCAATAATTGTTCAATAACAATTAAGGTTGATGACTCCCTTTGAAAAAATACGTCTCAGATGTTAGGGATTCTAACAATTCTTATATTAATTACAACTTTCCATATTTATCAAAAAATATTTATTCCATAAACAGATTATATACTTCTCTAGGGAAATGGAAGAAAGGTTTAACAAACTAATTTATAACCATAACCCCTTACATTAAGGATCTGAATATTCTCATCTCCCGAAAGCTTTTTTCGTAGCTTAGTAATGAAAACATCCATACTGCGGGCATTAAAAAAGTCATCAGAACCCCAGAGCGACTTTAGGATCATGGTGCGCTCCGTTAGGTCATTCTTGTATTTGTATAGTGTTTCAAGAAGCTGTGACTCGCGGTGTGTGAGCATTGCCTCTTCTCCGCCTAAAACCAATGTTTGTTTGGCCGGATTGAAAAGATATCGACCAATGCTGATTTCATCACTACTTCCCTTACCATGTTCTCTTTTCAACAAAGCTTGAATACGAACGATGAGTTCTTCTATACTGAAGGGCTTTTTCAGATAATCGTTGGTTCCATAGCCAAAGCCTTCTACCACGTCTTCTGTTCTTGATTTCGAAGTAAGGAAAATGATCGGAATTGTAGCGTCTTTCTTTCGAATTTCCTTAACCAAGGTAAAACCATCCTTTTTTGGCATCATTACATCCAATACAAGTAGTTCAGGTTGATGTAGTTCGTAATTCTTAAAGGCCACTTCGCCATCTTCACAAAAGATCACTTCAAAACCTCTGGTTTCAAGACTTTCTTTTACAATGGTGCCCAAGGCCAACTCGTCTTCTGCTAACAGTATTTTATGCTTAGCCATCAAATATGAATTGTAAATACCGTTTCATGATCTCCTGACTTCAAATTGATAGTTCCTCCGTGCTTCTGAACCATCGCTTTGGAGTAATACAAACCGATACCAAAACCTTTGACGTCATGTACATTGCCGGTTGGAACACGGTAAAACTTGTCAAAAATATGGGCTTTTTGCTGTTTTTCGATGCCTTTACCGTTATCCGATATACGCCACACTGTTTGTTCTCCCTCAGTACGCAAACTAACCGCCACTCGCTCTCCACCATACTTCATTGCATTATCAATCAAATTACTGATTGCATTTTCCATATGAAAAGGATCCATGTCTACAATCAACTCATCCTGCTCACAGACAAAACTTAAATCCTTCTGCCCTTTAACCATTTCAAATTTTTCGATCAGCTTTTTTGTCATTTGCACCGCATCCACAGCTTCCTTATTTAGATCGATCTCATCAGAATCAAGTGTTGCGGTTTCAAGCAGTTTCTCAACCATGGTATTGAGCTTATTTAGCTGGTCAGAAGAGATGCCTAAATACTTTTTGTTTTCTGGATCATTAGTCTGATTGAATGTGGAAATGCCTTCAATGGCCGTGCTGATCGTCGCAATGGGCGTTTTAAATTCGTGGGTGATGTTACTTATCAAGTCATTTTTGATCTCGGCCAATTGCTTCTGCTGATTGATCACATGGTAGAGATATATTAAAGATCCCAATACAGCACAAATAATGAGCAGTGAAACAAACAAATCGAAGGCCCCTCTTTTGAGTATCACCAGAGAAGCATTCTCATAGTTGATCTTCAATTTATTCCCTCCTGGCAAATAAGTAGATTTGGAAAAAGTAGTTAGAGAATAATCCTTTTTATTATTTGAAAGATGTACTTTATTGGGGGTGGTAAAAACCAATTGATAGCCCACATCTATTCCTTTCCTCTCTAGTTCACTTTCAAGGTGATTGTCAAGTCGGTCAAGGTCTATGGATCTTGTTGTGAGTGAAGAAAGGATTTTTTTTGTCAGCAATTGAATCTCCTTTAAATCATCTACTGATCCTTGATTGAAGAACTTGATGCTTTGTACATTGTCTTGTTCTAAGCAAAAGATGCTGGTAGAATCTATCTCTGTTTCAACTGAACTTATGGCTTTTCTAATGCTATGATCCTTTTCAAAGCACGTTTCTCCAGAGACATTCTCCTGAATTAATGTGGCAAAACTACCAACAACATTATTTCCGATACACCCAACGTGAACAAGTCGTTCAAACAAACTTACCGTTTGGGGGTGGATACCCGACTATGGGATATCTTCCAATTAGACATGGCCTATTCATTCAATCTCAGTGATTACCAAGGGTTGGGAAATTCCAATCGATTTGAAAACCATAGCCCCTCTGCTAATTTGGAGTTTGATTTTCTCAAAGGATTCACCTTCGAAACCAACTACACCTACAATCGCTATGTCAATAATGAAACTGGCAATGAGCAAAACTTCGATCTAATGTATCTACAACTTCGATACAGAAATGAAGATAGCCCTTGGGAATTCAAGGTAGAAGGCATGAACTTATTCGATACCCGAGGCGTACGCATGGATTCATTCAACGAAAGCTTGATCAGCACCTATGAATACTTCATCCAGAAGCGTTTTTGGGTATTTACAGTGATGTTTGATTTGTAAAGAAACATTCTAACTAACTTATCTATGGGGTATTCTGATAGAGATTCAGAACTTATATGTATAAATTCTTTAAGTATTTAAGAAGATACGATGATGCCGTTCGTGTAGTAAAAGAAATATTTAACGTCTTAAAAAAATATTCAAAATCAAAACAACAAACTGAAAAATAACAAAAAGAAAATCGCCTAAAAATTACTTTTTAAACGACCTCTTTTTTTATTTGTTATTGTGTCTAATTTTTCCCATCCTGCGTATAATTTCTTTTGATGAAATAATAAATGAGATTTCCTGCAAGCTTTTGGCAGCTCAACTACAAATTCAATCATCATTAATATTGAATTCTGCCTGCCTGAATTTCTTTGTTAAGCTCTGATTAAGATGATTTGAGCTTGTGCATGGATCGCATTGTTTTCGATGGCATATTCCATAATGTTTTTACCTTCATCACAAACAGGATCTTTAATCATTGCACCGTAACTGGCAAGTAATAATAGCATCTCGGCTTTGTCATTTATTGCGGCATGGATGATGAGCGGTTTCCCTGCAATGGACGCTCTAGGGCTTAATATTCTGTCCTTGAGGATTTTTTCGATAAAGACATAGTCTTCATTTTGAATTGCGTCAAGGGCTTTTTCCTCAATTAAGCTTAATCCTACATAAGCATTACTGATTGAATCTAATTTTTTTTCAACCGTTGATTCAGTCCGATCGAAGTTTGCATTTAGCATTGTGATTGAGATCACTAAGCCGATAAATAATAATTTTTTCATAACAATAACTTTTTTTTTTAATGATACTCAAAGGTAAGCCTGTTTCTGCTCTAATTATTTAAGTATTTTATCCACATAGTGTATTAAATTACCATCTTTGCCATAAGATATTTTATTTAAGATAAAATTAGTCAATTTCTTCTAATTAATTTGTGTTTAATTCACATTAAGGCGACTTATTGGTCATTTTATTGTTAATCCCACCAATCGAGAGTTTTAATTGTTTATTTCACACACTCATAAAGATTACAAACATCTGATTAACAACAAGATGAACTGCTTTAGTCTGATTGGTTCTATTTGAACCTTTTCAATCTTTTTGTAATGCTGCTTGATGGAATTCTTTTAAGGGAGTTTCACTAATCCTCAATTGGGCTTTGATCGAACTTAATAAATTCAATAGGAAATCAATGTGAATTAAAATACTACACCAGAAAGATGGGTTTTGTTTTATCATTTAGAAAAAACGTTACTGATGCTTGTCAACAATCGAGTCAATGGTTGAGTTTTAAGTAAAGACAAGAACACAACCAGAAAGGCTGAATAAAGGAGGTTTTAAATGGGCTTATTGCGCATTAAGTCAAAACATCAAAGCAGTTAAAGACAATCTTTAAAAAGAAAGTTAATCAATTACCCGATTGATCTTGTAGTTGTCAAGCTTAATATCATCCAAGCCATCTCGATCGAAAGGATATTCCATTTGATCTTGAATGTTGTAAAGAGAAATCAAAATGAACTCACTTAACAATACTATAAAATAAGTTAATTCAGAAGGATTGTCGATTCCGATCTTGTTAATGATTGTTGGTGTGTAAATTACAGGGAAAAGATAGATAAAGATGAGACAATAAGCTTTTAAACTTATTGGCGTTCTGTGCGTGTGTATTGAAATCAGTTTTTCTTGAGCAACATGAAGGTCTCTCATGAACCTAAAGATCTTTTGCTTTACACCTCCAGAAATTTCTTCGTTGTGGGAAATGATGAAATCAAATAATGATTCTGTTTTCCTGTCAATTTCTTCTGCATTATTGTCATCTTTTGATAGATAATTTAAGAAAGTATCGCTTAAATCGATCAGAAGAACCTTGGCATCATTTTTAGATTCATCGCTCAATTTTGGGCTGTTCATGAAAAAATATTCAATCGTTTTTAGAGAGCCTCGATACAAACTAAGGTGTTCTAAAGCTTTTTCACGTCTTTTAAAAGCCCCTCTAATTGCAAAAACTAGCGGAAAAATTATCGCAAGACTAATTAAAGTGAGATCAATATTATAGACGATATTGAATCTATACGCGCTGAAAGGGATGAGTAAGGAAAGTAAAATCGTAATTAAAGTCCTATGATTTATAATTGATAGATATCGTATCACAATTTTTGTTATTTTTATTTCAATAAATCTATTAACTATAATATGAATAAACAAATATATTTCCTCTTGAGTTTTTTTATTTTTTTTGGAGCAGTCGCTCAAAATGAAAACAAAACAACATTACTCTTTCAGGATCAGGCGCCCTTAAACATTAAACTGAGTTATTCTAATAAAAAAATGAGGGTCAAAACCAATGATTCTACATTAATTAAGACGACTCTTTCTTACCAACAAGACAATGTTTGGAAGACTGTTGATGTCTCTTTGCGAGCGAGAGGCAATTTTAGAAGGTCAAAATGTTACTTTCCACCGATTAAAATGAAAATTAAAAAGTCGAATGGTAAAGGAACATTGTTTGAAGGGAATAAAAGCTTAAAACTTGTGTTGCCTTGTCTTTTAGAGAAAGAAAAAAATGACAATATCCTTCAGGAGTATTTAGCCTATAAGTTTTATGAAAACATATCTCCTTATCATTTTAAAACCAGAAGAGTTGATGTGACATTTGAAGAAATTAAAGGAAAAAAAATTGTTTCTCACCAACTTACAGGCTTTCTAATTGAAGATGACGATAATGTTGCGGATCGTTTTGAAGGAAGAGCCTTTGAGCGCTATACCCATCCATTGGCGATGGACGCAATTACTTCAATCAAGGTTTCAATGCATCAATACCTAATAGGGAACACGGATTATTCGGTTGCTTATCAACATAATGGAAAGCTTCTTTTTGTTGACAAAAAAATTCTTCCTTTGCCCTATGATTTTGACATGTCTGGCTTTGTAAACCCTAGCTATTCCGTTGTGAATAGTACCTTAGGCATTGATAGTGTTCGAGATAGAAAATACAGAGGTTTTAAAAGGGATGAAGATTTAGTTCAAGAAGTTAGACAACAATACCTCACAAAAAAGGATAGTTTTTTCAAACTGTTAGAGGATTTCGAATCCCAGTTTGACATAGAATCCCAATACAGTGACTCTAAAAAGTTTTTGACCAGCTTTTTTGAAGTCCTTGAAGATGATAATGCGTTTAAGAAGAAAATAATTAACGGTATGCGAACTAAGTAATTTTAATTTTGTTTTACGGACTCTAGCATTTTTTCAAAAATAGCGGTGTTTTCATAAATGCCGCTAAATTTATCCGCACAGGTTCCATAACTAAAAACGGGAACCATAGTTGCGCTATGACCTCCGGTATTAAAATCTGATCTAAAAGTGAATGGGTTTGTTTTTCCTAGCGTTATTGCCAAGCCTCCTGTTTCGTGATCTGCGGTAACAATCAATAGAGTGTTGGGATTTAAATTCACATAATTTACCGCCACAGAAATTGCACCGTCAAAATCTTTAAATTCAGAAGTAATATAGTCGATTTCATTTGCGTGCCCCCCCCAATCAATTTGAGAACCTTCAACCATAAGGAAGAAAGGTTTTTCTCTTTGGTCGAGTTTTTCTAAAGTTGCCGTCAAGGCTTCGTTGAGCTGTGGTTTTCTTCCATCATTTATTCTAGGCGGTTCGTCATAATAAGTAAAAAACCCTAATTTATTTGAAGTTGATTGACTGAATTTCTTTAAGCTACTCACCATTTCATAATCCTTCATTTCTGAAATCAAATTTCGGTCATCTTCTCTGTTTTGAAAATGTTTTTTTCCACCTCCTATAAAATAATCAACATCGTTTTCACTCAACTGAAGTGCGATGTCTTCATACTGTCTTCTAGAAGATACGTTTGCATAAAATGAAGCAGGAGTAGCGTGAACAATACTGGAAGTAGAAATCAAACCAGTCGTGTAACCTCTTGATTTACATATTTCTAATATTGAACTTAATTTATTGTTGTTTAAGTCCATACCCAAAACGCCATTCAGTGTTTTTTTACCACAGGCAATAGCGGTACCACCAGCTGCAGAATCTGTAACTAGATTTTTTGAGGAATGTGTTTTCGACAACCCGATATATTCAAACTCTTCGAGAGCAGTTTTGTTACCGTTACTATACATACCAGCTGTAATCTGACTTAAACCCATTCCGTCTCCTATCATTAATATAATATTGACAGGAGTTTCAGGTGTTTTTTGCCCTATGACATGAAAGATTGTAAATAAGGTCAGGAATAAAACATTCTTCATTATTAGTTTTTTATTTCTTTGTGAATCTAGATTTAATCTAACAAAGGCTTTATGAATTTGATGATTTTTGGGGTAGCGCCTTTATTTGAAACAACATAGTTTGAGTTTGCATCCCCTAATTTATCTCTTAATTTTTTATTATTTATAAAATCATTGGAAATAATATTAAAATCAGATTCTTTTTCGACACTAATGACCCCTTTGTTATCGACAAGATCAACAGCTTCTTGAAATCGTTTGTAGTTTTTTCCAATGATGATGGGGATTCCATAGACAGCCGGCTCTAGGGTGTTGTGGAGTCCGCTGTTCCCCATACCGCCTCCAACATAGGCAAAGGAAGCATAGCTGTAAATCTTGGTCAATTGTCCAATCGTATCAACAATTAAGATATTGTTTTCAACAGTAGATTTTAAATCATAGGTACTCCATTTTGTATGAGGAACTTTTATCTTTTTCTCCAGCGCTTTAATTGATTTTTCATTAACCTCATGAGGAGCAATTATGATTTTTATTTTTTTTGATGTAGTTAAAAAATCATTCATCAGAATATAGTCTTCTGGCCAAGTGCTTCCTGCCACAAAACACAATTCATTACCGACAAAGTGGGCTATTTTTTCCAACTGATTGTCTTGACTGAGTAAATCATAGACCCTGTCCAATCGAGTGTCTCCACTCACCGTGATGTTTTTGACGCCAATCGTTTCGAGTAAGTTTTTTGAGTACTCGTTTTGAACAAAAAAATGATGAATTCCCAGCAGCAGTTTTCTATATTCTTTTCCATACCATTTGAAAAATAGCTGATTGGGTCTAAAAATGCATGATACAGAAATTAGAGGAATTTTCCTCTTACTCATTTCCGTAAAATAATTTGGCCAAAACTCATATTTAATAAAAACTGCCAATTCAGGCATAATGACATTCAAAAACTTTTTGACATTGGCGGGGGTATCAATTGGGAGATAGGACACAAAATCTACATTCGTATAGTTTTTTTGTATTTCATATCCCGAGGCCGAAAAAAATGTAAGTAAAATTTTATGATTTCTAAATTCATTTCGACAAGCCTCAATCAGCGGGCGAGCTTGCTCGAACTCTCCCAAAGATGCTGCATGGAACCAAATTACTCGATCCTGAGATTCAAATCTAGCAGCGAGTTGCTCAAACACATGCTTTCGACCCTTGTTGAAAATGGAAATTTTATTTGAGAATATTCCCAATATTGAGACAACAGGGGAAGCAATGCTAAGGAAAATATTGTAAAGAATATGTATCATAATATTACTTCAAAAATAGTTTTTATATATCTATTAAGGAAAGCCGAATCCTTTTTTTAATTTTGGGCTTTAATTGATTATGAAAAAAATTCAAATGGTTGACCTTAAGGGTCAATATCAAAAAATAGAAGCCCGAGTTAAGGAATCAATTTTTGATACCCTTGATGCAACTTCCTTTATTAATGGTCCTCAAGTAAAAAGTTTTCAAAAAAACTTAGAAGATTATCTAGGCGTCAAACATGTCATCCCCTGTGCCAACGGAACAGATGCACTTCAGATTGCGTTGATGGGCTTGGGGCTTAAGCCAGGTGATGAAGTCATCACCGCTGATTTTACATTCGCTGCAACGGTTGAGGTGATTTCTCTTTTGGGCTTAACGCCCGTATTGGTTGATGTAGATTTAAAAACTTTTAATATAGATCTTGATGCTCTTAAAAATGCAATCACCCCTCGATCAAAAGCAATTATCCCCGTCCATTTATTCGGTCAAGCTGCTCCGATGGAGGAGATTCTTTCAATAGCCAAAGAAAATAAACTTTTTGTGGTTGAAGACAATGCGCAATCCATTGGCGCTAATTATACTTTTTCGG
>Ga0307998_1001263_pt1 | contig 13634 bp, 16 predicted proteins | sample Davwhametageno37_FD_203147 | JGI IMG/M metagenome (GOLD analysis project Ga0307998, IMG submission 203147) | Marine microbial communities from Davis Island wharf, Antarctic Ocean - #37 | ecosystem: Environmental > Aquatic > Marine > Unclassified | place: Antarctic Ocean: Davis Island wharf... | reverse complement strand
TTCTTAAGCCTTCATAATCTGATATTTTGACTTGTTTTTTAAAATCTTCATAATTAGAAATTGTAGAAAAATTATGATCTTTTCCGAACGCTGTTTTACCCCCTTTAGAAATTAGATTCTTAAAAACTTTTTCTTGTGTTTTATGTGGATTATTGGCCCATTTATAGACTTTTCTCGTCGCAAATTTAGCAAACGGTAGTGCAAAGAAAGATTTGATACTCATTAATTAAAGTCTATTAGGTTTGTTGGGTTTATGGCATAGCCACCTTTCCAAAGTTCAAAATGTAAATGAGGGCCCGTAGAAAGTTCTCCTGTAGAGCCTACACTTGCAATTACTTCGCCAGATTTTACAAAATCTCCTTGTTGTTTTAGTAAAATTCCATTGTGTTTATAAACAGAAATATACTCTTCATTATGTTTTAAAATGATCACGTAACCCGCTTCTGCGCTCCAGCCAGAAAAAATAACAGTTCCTTCTGAAATCGCCTTAATTGGCCTGCCAGTTTGTGCAACAATATCTACAGCAAAATGCTTAGAATTTGCATCGAAATTTTGTGAAATATTACCCGTTAAAGGAGCGAAAAATACAATTTTAGCTCTGCTTTTTGAGTTGTCCAAAATAGCAAAACGAGTTTCTCTATCTATCTTTTCTCTAAATAAAGAATCTTCTTTTGTAGCGTCTAGTTCACTTTCTTCTATTGCTGTCTGTTCTGCCTGTAATTGAAGAGAATCTACTTCTTCATAAGTTATTTCTCCCGTTAAAACAGGTTTTAATGCTTTTGTATAACTTTCTAGAATTGCTAATTTTTGTTTCAAGGCTTTTGCCTCAAAAGTAAGTCTTACTGCTGTTGCTTTTAACTTGGATGAAGAGTACCCTGGTATGTATTCTTTAATTGGCGTAAATGCTATTAAAACAATGGTTGCAATTATTAATAAAATAGAGAACACGCCTCCCAAAACAAATACGTTTAGTCGAGACAGTTTTAAGGAAAAACGCTCTTCGAAAGTATCTTCGTTTAAAACAACCAACCGATACTTGTCAGTTAATTTTTGTTTGAATTTTCCTTTTTTTTTATCCTTCCTTTTCAAAATAATTGTTTGGATTTTCACAAATATACAACGAAACCTTTACAGAGGATATTTAGTGTAACAAGCTTAGTAAATTAATGGAATTATTTTCTATAAAAATTCATTTCATCTATATAATTCCAAACTTCTCTGGGCAACATAGGCTGCACGTTTTTACCTTCTTTAATTCCGTTTCTGATCATAGTAGATGAAATTTGTACAATGGGTGCGTCTATTTTATGAATTTTTCGATGGGTGTCAAATTGTGTTGCTATTTCCCCATCAGAAACTCTAGGATAGACATAAATATGATGATGCTCTAAAAGAGTTTCATAATTTTTCCATTTATGCAAACTCTTCAAATTATCTTCGCCCATAATTAAACAAAATTCTTTGTCTTTGTACTTGTCTGAAATATGCGCTAATGTGTGCGTCGTATAGTTGGGCTGCGGCAATTTAAACTCTATATCGGAAGGCTTTATCTTGGCATAACTTTCTGTGGCCTTGTAAACTAGCTCAAAACGGTGGTGATTGTCTAATAAAGAACTTTTCTTTTTAAAAGGACTATGAGGGGTAACAACCATCCAGACCTCATCTAAATCTGAATTTTCTATCATGTAATTAGCAATTATTAAATGGCCAATATGCACTGGGTTAAAGGTGCCAAAATATAAACCTACTTTCATTTTCTTAGGATTGATTTATTAGAGAAAAAATGTTTTTCATATAATTTTCTATTTCTCAAAAATTACTCGAATTGCCAGTACCTAATTATAAATAACATTTTGTCTCTTCGAGTAAAATTCTTCCTTCAAGTATTTTGTGTCGAGAAGTCTTTTCTTGATCTTGTCTCTTGATTCTCTTTAAATCTTATTTCGTTTCTAAACCCAAATAAGCACTCATTAAGTTTTCTGCTTCTTTTAAAGCGACATCTAAATCGTAGTTCTTAATAATTTTATCAAACTGAGGTGCAGTAGCTAGCTCTACAGAAGCTTTTGCAATGCGCATGTTTATCTTTTCTTCGCTTTCTGTTTTACGTTTCTTTAAACGAATTTTTAATTCGTCTACACTTGGTGGTTTCACAAAAACAGATAATGTTTCATCCGGGAATTTCTTTTTAATTCTTAAGCCACCAACAACATCAATATCAAAAATAACATGTTTTTCTAATGCCCAAATACGTGCTACTTCTGTTTTTAAAGTTCCATAGAAATTATCTCTGTACACTTCTTCCCATTCGAGAAATTCATCCCCTTTAATTTTTGTTTTAAATTCTTTCAAGTCAATGAAATAATAATCTTCACCATTTGTCTCAAAACCTCTTGGTTCCCGGGAGGTTGCAGAGATAGAAAAGGCCAAATTAAATTTTTCTTGCTTTAGTAAATGACGAACAATGGTTGTTTTCCCTGAACCAGAAGGTGCTGAAAACACAAATAATTTTCCTTTAAAATCTGACATATAATATATTATTTGTCATGCCGAACGCTAGTTTCAGCATCTTGTAATTTGATTACAATACGTTTAGTATTTGTTCTTTGATTTGCTCAAGCTCGTTTTTCATCTGAATCACTGCTTTTTGCATGGGTGCAAAATTAGCTTTAGAACCTGCTGTATTTATTTCACGTCCCATTTCTTGAACAATAAAACCTAATTTTTTACCGTTAGAATCGCCCGAAGACATGGTTTGCAGGAAATAATCTAAATGATTTGCCAAACGAACTTTCTCTTCATTAATGTCTAATTTCTCTAAGTAGTATATTAATTCTTGCTCAAAACGGTTTTCATCGGTATCTACCTGTAGGTCGTCAATTGCCTTTTTTAAACGGATTTTTACATTTTCAACTCGATCACCGTCCAAGGCTTTTACTTCTTCTAAATAGGCTCTTATGTTTTCAATTCTTTCTTTGAAATCTATTTCTAAAGAAGCAGCTTCATCAATTCTATATTGTACAATTTCTGTAATTGCAATCGCTATCTTTTCATTGATAAGATGCCATTCATTTTCATCTAACTCTTCACGATCTGTTTTTAACGTATCAGGCATTCTTACTGCCATTTTTAGCAACTCAACATCATCATAAACGCCTTCTGGGAGCACACTTCTTAGTTGTTGCATGTATTCTTTTACAGCACCATGGTTTAAAGTTGTAGAAGTTTCATCTGCGGTCATTTCTACAAAAATAGAAAAATCTACTTTTCCTCTTACTAAAGAACTGGCTAATTTTTTACGAACCTCTAATTCCTTTTCTTTATAATAAGAGGGAACCCTAACATTTAAATCTAAATTTTTACTGTTTAAAGATTTGATTTCTATAGTTATTTTTTTGGTAGGCAATTGTAATACTGCTTTTCCATAACCAGTCATAGATTGGATCATAAAATATTCATTTTAAATAAGTTGCAAATATACCTTTAATTCCCTGATTTTTGTACTTGTTGGGTTACTAAATAAACACCTAAAAATATAAGTAAAGTGGCGCTAATCTTCACTAAATTTAAAGAATCACTGCCAACAGCTAAAGCATAGATAGTAGCAATTACTGGTTGTAAATAGATAAAAATACTAACGGTTGTTGGTTTTAATTTTGACAATCCATATAAGTTAAAGGCATACGTAACACAAGTTGTAAAGACAACTACAAAGCCAATGTTCCAATACATATGTAAGGGAATTTCTTGCCAAACAACTTCCATTAGTTCGCAATAACCAAAAGGAATCACAAAAACGAGTCCAAACAGATAGAACCATTTTATAAGTACAATTGGATGGTATTTTGCAATTAAACTTTTTGCCAAGACCAAAAACAAACCATAAGAAGCTGCATTTACAAAGACTAAAAAATTACCCCAATTGTTGTTTGTGGTATTTCCTCCAGAAGAATTGCCGAAAGTAATTAATAAAAGAGCACCAATCAAACCAATAAAAACCCCAAAAACTCGCTGTTTTCCGATGGGCTTTCTAATTAAAATACTAGAAAAAATAAGCACCATAATTGGTGAAGTAACCATCATAACAGAAGCGCTAATAGGTGTTGTTAAGCTTAAACCTTTAAAATAAGAAAGCATGTTTAAAGCAATTCCAAAAAAGGAGGCTAGTACTATTTTTTTATAGTCAGATTTTTCTATTTTTTGCTGTTTTATAAAAAGACCGAAAGTCCAAAAAACCATGGTACCCCCCAAAACCCTAAGCAAAATAAAAGCATAGGGTTTTATATAAGTAGGCATTACTTCTTTGGCAATGGTGAAGGTTACGCCGTAAATTAGGGTAGCTATAGAAACTGCAATTAGTGCGATTGTTCTTTGATTCATGGGGTATTATAATGCTTAAAATTATGGCGCGAAGTTGATGATAAATTTTAAACTTACTGCATGAAATAAGGGTTTCAACTGAATTCTTAAAAGCTTTTTGTGCATGAATTTACTTTTGGTTAATTCGCTATAAAACAAGGTGTTAAATTTGTGTAATTGATGTAAATGAAGTTTTCAACTTAAATGAAGTTTTCTTTTTTGTAAATTCGGTGAAATTTTTATATAAAATGCAGATACAACACATTTCAGAAAACAATTCTATCTTAAATAAATTCATTTCAGAAATTAGAGATGTTTCTGTTCAAAAAGACAGTTTACGCTTCAGAAGAAATATTGAACGAATTGGCGAGATTTTAGCTTACGAAGTAAGTAAAAAACTTTCTTATAATACGATAGATGTTGTAACTCCCTTGGGAATAAAACCAATAGATAAATCTACTAATGATATTGTTTTATGTTCCATTTTAAGGGCGGGTTTGCCCTTGCATCAAGGTTTATTAAATTATTTTGATGATGCAGAAAATGCATTTATTTCTGCCTATAGACATCATCCAAATAATGACGCTGCGTTTGAGATTGTGGTAGAATATTTTGCATCACCATCCATCGAAAACAAAACCTTATTATTGGCAGACCCAATGTTGGCTACCGGGCAAAGTTTAGTTGCCGTTTATGAGGCAATTAAAAAGTACGGTGCACCAAAGGAATTACACATTGTTGCTGTAATTGCCTCTAAGGAAGGTATCGACTTTATTAAAGATTATTTTCCAAAAAACACCCACTTATGGGTTGCTGCAATAGATGCAGATTTAAATGATAAAGGGTATATTATTCCTGGTTTAGGAGATGCTGGAGATTTAGCTTTCGGAAGTAAATTATAGTACAAAAGGAAATATAATTGCACTTATTAAAAGCAATATAAGAAAGAGGTTTTTTATTAAATTTCGGGTGATGGTCTCTAGACCATTTGCGATAATAACTGCTGTAGGAAAAAGTATGAACAAGAAATCTGTTCCGTTTTTCTTTGGAATAAATAACATTAAAAACAAAGCAATTGATAGGTTTAGGAGTAAAAGAATCCAACTTTTTTTGAATGAATTGTTGATAGATAAAGTTTTTGGAGACTTCAAGAATATTGAGATAATAGTTATAAGTGCAATACAAACTGACATCCAATAAAAATTATTTTCTGAATAAAAAATAAAATTATCAATGCTCTCAAAGTAAAAAAGGTTGGTGAAAAGAAATAATTTATCAAACCAAAAACAATAGGTAGCATATACAATTAGCGGCGTTAAGAAACCAAGTATGGGTGCAATTAAACTGTTAATTATTGGTTTTTGATGCAAAAATATGGCGGCATAAATCAAGATAGTAAATAGGGCAGAAAAAGGTTCTAAAATAAATAGAACACCTAGCCAAAATCCGCTATCAAAAAGTTTTTGTGAGATTTTTTTAGAAGATTTTAAACTGTATATTTTTCTGAGTAATATAAGATATAACAATAGCGTAATCAATGTTTTAAAGCTTGTTATAGTGGGTAGTAAATAACTTAATAAAACAGTAAAAATAGCGAATGCATAAGAATTATCGAAGGTTAAGGCGTTTTTAGAAACAATAAAGTTGTAAAAGAAGAAAATAATCAAATATAAGCCTAGAAAACTTGCCGTTTTTAAAAGGAAAAAAAGCTCAAAATTATCGGTAGCGAAAAGAGAAAAGGAAGCACAAAAAAATAAGCCAGTAAATAGACTTAAAAGAATTATGAAATTGATTGGTTTTGATTTCCCTAAAAAATTGCCTGGCATGGTTTCTTTTGTTATTTTTGCAGTGTAAAGATAATTAAGTTATGATAGCAAGCAATATTTTCAGAGGGATTGGTAGTTTATTTACTGATCTTTTATTTCTTCCTTTTAATTGGTTGCGCACAAGTGTAGCAAAAGGAGATTTTGGATGGTGGATTTCTAATGCAGTAAATTGGTTTTTTCTAGTTGTTCTTTTAGTTTTATTTGCATATTGGATGAAAGAATCTCGTCGTTTTGCAAAAGAAGGAACAGAAGACAAAGCTTAATCTTATATTTTGGGAAGCAAAAACAAATTGAAACGTTTCAAAGAAAATGAAACCTTCAAAAATGTCATTCAGCCAACAAGAGAAGAAGTGGTAACTCACTTTTCTCATAAAGGTAAATGGCATTCTTTTTTTGAAAACAACAATCCTATAGCTGTAGAGTTAGGATGTGGTAAAGGCGAATATACAATTGCTTTAGCTAGAAAAAATCCAAATAAAAATTACGTAGGTATCGATATTAAGGGTGCTCGTTTTTGGCGAGGAGCAAAAACAGCAATCGAAGAAAACTTACCAAACGTTGCTTTTGTAAGAACTCAAATCGAGTTGGTTGATTTTATTTTTGCAGAAAATGAAGTTGCTGAAATTTGGATTACTTTTCCAGATCCTCAAATAAAATTTCAACGTACAAAACACAGAATGACGAATACCACTTTTCTTAAAAAGTACCATCATATTTTAAACGAAGCCGGAATTGTAAATTTAAAAACCGACAGCGAATTTATGCACGGTTATACCTTAGGTTTATTGCATGGGGAAGGTCATGAAGTTTTGTACGCAAATCATACTGTTTACAAAAATGAAGGTGCCCCAAAAGAAGTTACAGAAACGCAAACTTTTTACGAAAATCAGTATTTAGAAGTGGGTAAAGCAATTACTTATATTCAATTTCGTTTAAAGTATTAACTTTTCTACGTTCTGTTGAAGCATTTTTTTTAGGTGATCTATGTCTATTTTGAACTTTCATTTTTTAGAAACTACGCATTACAATATTTTCATAAATCTTCCTATCTTCACGTAGTGAAAGAAGCCGATAATTTTTTTGATAAAGTATACACAACTGCGCGCTTAATTCCTTTTGGAAGTGTTACAAGTTATGGAGCTATTGCCACATACTTAGGTGCTGCAAAATCTGCAAGGATGGTGGGTTGGGCAATGAATAATTCACATCAGCAAACCGAAGAGGTTCCGGCACATCGGGTTGTCAACAGAAAAGGGCTACTCACAGGGAAACATCACTTTGCAGGTACAAATTTGATGCAACAATTACTAGAAAATGAAGGAATTGTTGTGATTGAAAACCAAATTCAAGATTTCGAGCGTGTTTTTTGGGATCCTACAGAAGAATTGACTTGATATCCGCTAATTCTTGAAAAACCATGCGATATCATTTCCAGCTATCAATCTATAAATAATCACAATCTACAAGCTTTATTTTTTGAATAGTAAGCCGTATCTTTGCAATTAAGATTAAATAAAGATAAGACGTGAGTTTTAAAAAAGAAGATATATATAAGGCATTAGAAACCATTACTGCTCCTGGAGAAGGAAAAAGCTTGGTAGAAAACGATAATATAACAAACGTAGTTGTTTTTGGTGACGAGGTGGAAGTAGATGTTACTATCAGTAATCCTACGTTGCAAGCAAAAAAGAAAGTAGAATCTGAGATTGCAAAGGCTATTAAAAAAAATGTATTAGAAAGCATTGCTGTAAAGGTGAATGTAAAAGTAGAGAAACCTGCAGCAGCCAAAGAAAACCCGAATCAAATTCGTGGAAAAGAAATTCCCAATATCAAAAACATTATTGCAATTGCATCTGGTAAAGGTGGTGTTGGTAAATCTACCATTACAGCAAATACGGCTATTTCTTTAGCAAAAATGGGTTTTAACGTAGGTGTTTTAGATGCAGATGTTTATGGACCATCACAACATATTATGTTTGATGTTGAGCGGAAAAAACCGCTTTCTTCAAATGTAGAAGGGCGATCGAAAATGAAACCCGTAGAAAATTACGGTGTAAAATTATTGTCTTTAGGGTTTTTTACAGATCCAGGTCAGGCAGTAATTTGGCGAGGTCCTATGGCTTCTAAAGCGTTAAATCAATTAATTTTTGATGGAGATTGGGGCGAATTAGATTTTTTATTAATCGATTTACCACCAGGAACAGGAGATGTGCATTTATCAATTGTACAAGCCCTACCAATTAGTGGTGCCGTTATTGTAAGTACACCACAAAATATTGCCTTGGCAGATGCTAAAAAAGGAGTTGCAATGTTTCAACAAGAAAGCATCAATGTTCCTGTTTTAGGAATCATTGAAAACATGTCTTATTTTACACCAGCAGAATTACCAGATAACAAATACTATATTTTTGGTAAAGACGGTGCGAAAAATTTAGCAGAAGATATTAAAACGAAGTTTTTAGGTGAAATTCCTTTGGTTCAAAGTATTCGTGAATCTGGAGATATTGGTCGTCCTGTAGCTTTACAGAAAGATACAGCTTTAGAAAAGTCTTTTAATGACATTACGAAAGAAATGGTCGCAGAATTATTAAAAAGAAACAAGAATTTACCACCGACAGAAATTGTTAGAATTACAACAATGAGTGGTTGTAGCGCAGTAAAAAAATAAATTATGACAGCACAAGATACATTAAACAATGTTGAAAAAGGATTAGAAGAAATTCGTCCTTTTTTAATTAGTGATGGGGGAAACATTAAACTTTTATCCATTGAAAATAACATCGTAAAGGTCGAATTAGAAGGTACATGTAACGGGTGCTCTGTCAATCAAATGACCTTAAAATATGGCGTTGAAGCTACGATTAAAAAGTATGCTCCCCAAATTGAAGAAGTTATAAATGTAACTTAGATTTTATGTGATAAGTGTCATGTATATTGGTTATTGATTTAGTTATTTTTGCGTATTATTTTATTTAGAATTTAATGATTACAACAGATATATTAATTATCGGTGCGGGACCCACAGGTTTATTCACCGTTTTTGAAGCAGGATTATTAAAACTGCGCTGTCACTTAATAGATGCATTACCCCAAATTGGTGGGCAATGTTCGGAAATTTATCCCAAGAAGCCTATTTATGATATTCCGGCATATCCAGAGATTTTGGCGGGCGATTTAAGCGATAAATTAATGGAACAAATTAAACAATTTGAACCAGGATTTACGCTAGGAGAGCGCGCAGAAACTATAGAAAAGCAAGAAGACGAAACGTTTATTGTAACTACAAATAAAGGTACAAAGCACCAAGCAAAAGTGGTGGCAATTGCTGGGGGTTTGGGTTCTTTTGAACCAAGGAAGCCACCAATTCCCAACATTGCAGACTTTGAAGATAAAGGGGTCGAATACATTATTCGAGATCCGGAATTCTACAGGGATAAAAAAGTAGTTATTTCTGGTGGTGGAGATTCTGCCTTAGATTGGGCAATATTTTTATCAGACGTTGCTTCTTCAGTAACTTTAATTCATAGAAGAAATGAGTTTAGAGGTGCGTTAGACTCTGTAGACAAAGTGCAAGAACTAAAAGATGCGGGTAAAATTGCAATGATTACCCCTGCAGAAGTAAAAGGCATAAAAGGTTCAGATAAAGTTGAAGGTGTTTCTATAATTCAAAATGGTGGAGAAGAATTCACGATTGAAACAGACCATTTTATTCCGCTTTTTGGCTTGTCTCCAAAACTAGGTCCAATTTCAAATTGGGGATTAGAAATTGAGAAAAATGCCATAAAAGTGAACAACTCTCTAGATTATCAAACGAATATTCCAGGGATTTATGCAATTGGAGATGTGAACACGTATCCAGGAAAGTTGAAGTTAATTCTTTGTGGATTTCACGAAGCAACATTAATGTGTCAAAGTGCCTACAAACGTATTTTCCCGAATAAAAAATATGTAATGAAATACACCACAGTTGGAGGTGTAGACGGTTTTGACGGCACAAGAAAAGAAGCGCCAAAAGCGGTTGTTAAAAAGATAGAGTAAAAAAATAGCAGCCCTCACAGGTTCTCAAAACCGGTGAGGGCTGCTATACGTTAAACATTATGCGCAAACCCTTCAGGTTAAATAAACTAGAAGGGTTTGTTTTTTTTTCAAATCTCCTGAAAGTTTTCTTAGATATAGCTCTCTTTATTTTTGTTGTTTTTCTGTCAGATGGTATTAATCGAATACCAAGTGCCAAAGCTTTAAAAATAGGATATCCTTAATTCTTCTAAAGACTTTTCTTACCTTTGTCGTACGAACTAAATCGATTGAGATGTATCTAGATTTACTATCACACTTAAAGTTTTTAATAAAGCGCAATCCTGAATGACGGATTAAATGAGGTTTCAATCATTTAATTTTTTTAATCATTTAATAGAAAAACATGCCTTTTTATCACAAATTAGGGAAAATTCCACCCAAAAGACACACACAATTTCGTAAAAAAGACGGAAGTTTATATTACGAACAGCTTTTTGGTACTATTGGTTTTGACGGGATGTCTACCAATTCGTATCACGAATACAGACCAACAATGGTCAAAGAAATTCGCAAGCAATATTCAATAAAACCCAAAATTGCGAAAGCAAATAATATTCAATCGTACCGGTTTAGAGGATTTCAAGTTCCGCCAGAAAACGATTATTTAGAAAGCAGAAAAATTGTTTTAACAAACTCTGATTGTAATATTATACTGTCAGCTCCAAAAAAGTCTACAGCAGACTATTTTTATAAAAATACGGATGCAGACGAGGTTCTTTTTATTCACAAAGGAACAGGTAAATTAAGAACACATCTTGGGAATATTGATTTTAAATACGGTGATTATTTAGTAATTCCTCGCGGAGTTATTTACAAGCTAGATTTTGATGATGAAAACAATAGACTTTTTATTGTGGAATCGTATTCGCCTGTTTATACACCAAAAAAATATAGAAATCATTTTGGTCAACTGTTAGAACATTCTCCTTATTGCGAAAGAGACTTAAGAAGACCCTATGAATTAGAAACGCACGATGAGTTGGGCGATTTTTTAATTAAAGTAAAAAAACAAGGTGAAATTATAGAAATGATTTATGCTTCACATCCTTTTGATGTGGTGGGTTATGATGGTTATAATTATCCATATGCCTTTTCAATTCATGATTTTGAGCCAATCACAGGTCGTATTCATCAACCACCACCAGTGCACCAAACTTTTGAAACCAACGCGTTTGTAATTTGCAGTTTTGTGCCACGTATGTACGATTATCACCCAGATTCAATTCCTGCACCATACAGCCATAGTAACATCGATTCAGACGAGGTATTGTATTATGTAGATGGCGATTTTATGAGCAGAAATGACATCGATCAAGGACATATTTCTTTGCATCCCTCAGGAATTCCTCACGGGCCGCACCCAGGAACTGCAGAAAAGAGTATTGGCAAAACAAAAACAGAGGAATTGGCGGTGATGGTAGATACTTTTAAACCTTTGCAGGTTACAGAAGAAGCACTAAAAATCGCGGATGAAGAATATTATAAATCTTGGTTAGAGTAGCATCATTTTTAGAAGCTATTTCCTGCATTCTACTGTATCTTTTTACGAAATACAGAAAGGTTAAGAATAGCAACAGTTATTCGAACGGTTTTAATCAGAGCTAAATAAGTTTAGAAGTACATAGCAAAATAAAAAACGCAAATATTTTTAGATAAAAAAAAGACAATCAATAAACTAAAACTTCAAAGGTTTTAAAACCAGCGAGGTCTGTAAAAAACAAATATGAGTAAAAAAGAGACAGCATCAGGAAAAGACGGTTTAGAAAAAATATTTGAAGGTGCGCAAGATTTCCTTCCGCTGTTAGGTACAGATTATGTAGAATTTTATGTGGGCAACGCAAAGCAAGCAGCACATTTTTATAAAACAGCTTTCGGATTTCAATCCTATGCATATCGCGGCTTAGAAACGGGTGCTAAAGATTCTGTGAGTTATGTATTAACGCAAGATAAAATTAAGTTGGTTTTAACAACTCCATTAAATAGTAAATCACCAATAAATAAGCATATTGTAAAACATGGTGATGGTGTAAAAGTGGTGGCACTTTGGGTAGAAGATGCAAGAAAAGCATATGAAGAAACTACTTCTAGAGGAGCAGAGTCTTATATGGAACCAGTCGTAGAGTCTGATGAATATGGTGAAGTGGTGAGAGCAGGAATTTATACTTACGGAGAAACAGTGCATATGTTTGTAGAGCGTAAAAATTACGACGGAGCCTTTTTACCAGGTTTCCAGAAATGGGAATCAGCATACAATCCGCCAAGTGCAGGGTTAAAATATATTGATCATATGGTTGGTAATGTTGGTTGGAACCAAATGGATGTTTGGGTAAAATGGTATGAAGATGTTATGGGGTTTGAAAACTTTTTATCTTTTGACGACAAGCAGATTCATACGGAATACTCTGCACTAATGAGTAAGGTAATGTCTAATGGAAATGGAAGAATCAAATTTCCAATAAACGAGCCAGCAAAAGCAGCAAAACGCTCTCAAATAGAAGAATATTTAGACTTTTATGAAGGTTCAGGTGTACAGCATATTGCTGTGGCAACAGATGATATTATTAAAACGGTTTCTCAATTAAAAGCCAATGGAGTAGAGTTTTTATCAACTCCGCCAGAGGAATATTACAGATCAGTTCCTGCAAGATTGCAGGAGTTTAGTCATGAATTAACAGAAGATATCGAAAAGTTAATGGCTTTAGGTATTATGATAGATGCAGATGAGGAAGGCTATTTATTACAAATTTTCACAAAACCAATTGAAGACAGACCTACCTTATTTTTTGAAGTGATTCAAAGAATGGGCGCAAGAGGTTTTGGCGCAGGAAACTTTAAAGCATTGTTCGAGTCTATAGAAAGGGAACAAGCCAAAAGAGGAACTTTGTAAATTATTTTTTTGTTATTTTTGCGCAGGTAAGAATCTCATTTTCAAATTAAATATTTAAATAAAAGAACAAAGAGAAACTATTTTATCTTTGTTCTTTTTTTATATGATAAAATCAATTGATGAATAAAGACGAAATTTTAAAAGCAATAGAAGAAAAGTACGATAAATTAGGAGTTCCTCTAGACGCAATGTTAGAAGGGGTGCTTTGGAGTACTCCAATCACATATTGGGATTATATTCAAACAGATGCTCTTTTAGGATTGCAAATTCCAAGAACAACGCAACCCGATGAAATGGTTTTTATCATGTATCATCAAGTAAATGAATTGCTGTTTAAAATGATTTTATGGGAAATAGACCAGGTTGCAAAAGAAACAGCGGTTTCTGCCGATAAATTTTCGATGCACTTAAATAGAATTAGTAGGTATTTTGATATGTTGTGCAGTTCTTTTGATGTGATGGCAGATGGAATGGAAAAAGAGCAATAT
>Ga0307998_1001262_pt1 | contig 13638 bp, 15 predicted proteins | sample Davwhametageno37_FD_203147 | JGI IMG/M metagenome (GOLD analysis project Ga0307998, IMG submission 203147) | Marine microbial communities from Davis Island wharf, Antarctic Ocean - #37 | ecosystem: Environmental > Aquatic > Marine > Unclassified | place: Antarctic Ocean: Davis Island wharf... | reverse complement strand
CGGTTTTGGGTTGAACGTTTTGGTGCAAAATTTTCTAAGGAAATTCGAAAGAAGAGGGCGGGTCAACACTCAAACTGGCAATGGCATTTAGATGAAGTCTTCGTCAAAATAAATGGAGAACGCTTTTACCTATGGCGCGCTGTTGATCATGAAGGGGAAGTTCTTGAATGTTACGTCACGAGGCGACGCAACAAGGCTGCAGCGAAGAAGTTCCTTATAAAAGCGATGCGTAAACACGGCTCACTTAAGATCATCACAACGGATAAGTTACCATCTTACGGTGCCGCTTTTCGTGAAATTGGCGTTGCGGATAGACAGCTTTATGAAGGCCGGTTCCACAACAGATGTGAAAACTCACACTTACCGTTTCGACGGCGGGAGCGAGCAATGCAGAAGTTTAAAAGTTGTGCAATGCTCCAGAAATTTACCAGTTATCACGCCCAGATATACAACCACTTCAACCATGAAAGACATCTAGAAAGCAGACAGACTTATAAGCAAAAACGCAGTGCCGCTCTCATAGAGTGGTTCAATTTCTGTGCCGCATGATGATTGACTTGAGGTGCTTTTTAAGGGTGTTCAAGTTTGTCTGACAACACCAAAAGAAGTGTGTTTGATTTACTCGTTGCGATTTGTGTTGGCAGGCATAGTTTAAATGATAAGCAGTCTTGATTGTCTAATTTAAAATTAAATTAACCCAGCTGGGCACCTGTGTTGATATTTTAAAGATGACTCAAACCTTGTTGAAATTTGTTGCTGGCACGGCTCCAATCCAGAACCATTTTGATCATGAAAGACATTTGGAAAGCAGAGAGACTTATAAGAAAAAACGCAGTACCGCTTTATACCTTTGGGCCAAAACCTAATATTAATTGCCTTAAGCCAAGGGCAGCACCGCTCATAATGCATATTAAAGTGAGGGGCGCGCTATAAGAAAGAACCGAAAATGCTGAAAGACCCTGACCAACACTACAACCCACTGCAACAACCGCACCAATTCCCATCAAGGCGGCTCCAAGAATTTGACGTCGTAGTTCCCTTGGGTCGTCACAAGATTCCCACCTGAATTGTCCTTTTAGCAGGCTGCCAATTAGAGCACCAAGCACTACGCCCAAAACTGAACCAGTACCAAAGCTAATCGTGTTGCCAGATGATGTCATTGCGTAGAGTACTGTTTCACCAATAGGGGCAGAGAATGTATGGCTCACGATTGGTATCGCCTCGAACCCTGTGCTGGCAACCCACTGGGTACCAGCCCAACCTGACACGATGGCACCACCTGCGATTGCCCCCCAGAAGACATGACTGAAAGAAAGTCGCATGGTGCGGTTTGACAGGGTCAGCGCCAAAATAAAAACTCCGATTGATATTCCAGAACTGGCTATTGAATAGCCAGTCATGTCAGCAAAAAAATGAGCAAATGATTGCGTGCTGACTGCATCTGCAGAGGCTCCAAATGTCCAAATTCGCAAGCCTGAAAGTGGTCCACCAAGGGTTATGTAAGCAGAAATTCCCATGACCAATACTATTAGTAATGAACGCAAATCTCCACCGCCAACGCGTGCCAGTGCGCCGTAACCGCAGTTGCCCGCCAGTGCCATACCATAGCCAAAGACGAGACCACCAAAGATGCTTGCAAGTGGATTCCAGCTCCGAGATAAATTTAGTGTTAGTTCTAAGTCAAGAAGACCCAACGCAGATAAACTGAATGTACCAGTTACAGCAACGCCAATGGCAATTCCCCACATTTGCAAGCGCAGCGTGTTTTCACCGTAATAAAGGTCTTCTATTGCACCAAGCGTACAGAACCTTCCCATGCGGGCTGCAAGCCCCAAAAATATGCCACCAAGCAGACCAATAGAGGCAACTAGGAACGGTTCAGACATGTAATCATACACTTGAGTTTCCCATTCGCTTGCTTAACTATTTTTCGCGGCAGAACAAATCATAGACAACTTCCATGATCTTTTTTGGGCGGTCATCGGTCAGACGATAGTAAATGGTCTTTCCGTCTCTTCGCGGAGATACTAGACCTTCGAGTCTTAAGCGCGACAGTTGTTGAGATACGGCGGCTTGACGAGCCGATAGTAATTCTTCCAACTCGGTGACAGACTTTTCGCCGGAAGCCAAATGACACAAAATCATCAGACGTCCCTCGTGGCTGATAGCTTTCAGAAAATTGGACGCTTCCATGGCATTGGTCGCCATCTTGTCCATATCTTCCGCACACATGTTTACGTCAAAAACTGGCAGACCCATAAGTACCTCAACATTTTGGAAATTTTCGGCCTCAACAACCCCTAATTCACTACTCTCATAGCGCTCTTAACCGCTTATATCAATGTTAGCTTGTTTGAGCATTTGTCCTAGTAATCCCCAGAAGAAATCTTCGCCGGGATATCCTTCGATGCGAGAGGTTTCGATACCGTTTATCACTAAGACAAAAGTAGGTGTAAAGGTAAGTTTTTGTTTAAACGTCATGCCTTTGGGGCGACTATTATGGATATCGATGCGTTTGAGCGGTGCCGCGCGGCCCTCGTTTGTTTTTGGATATATGTCAGCGATATCTTCGTTCCAACGAGCGCACCACATGCAGCCTTGTTCTTCGACCATGATCAAGTGGGCTTCGGCTTTTGCCGGTAGGATGCTCGAAGCCATCAAAAGTGTGCTAAGGGCGAGGGTGCGAAGAAACATGATGAGTTGACCTTTAATTAAATAAATAACTAATATGAATATGTGAATTAAACAAGGTTTAGGACTGGATATGCTTGAAATCACCTATTTGGGTGCTGCGGTTGCGGGTTTGTTGTCCTTTTTATCACCCTGCATACTGCCGATTGTACCGTTTTATCTCTGTTATCTTGCTGGCGTCGGGATGAACCAAATTTCAGATGAAGTAGAGATTTCACCAAAGGTGCGCACACGTGCGGTTCTTGCCGCATTTTGCTTTGCAGGGGGGGTAATTACCATCTTCATAGGGCTGGGCGCGGCGGCATCGGCATTTGGCCAGGTGGTGCGAGAGTACTTTGATTTTCTGCGTTGGATTGCAGCAGGTGTCATAATCACTATGGGGTTACATTTTTTGGGAGTATTGCGGATTGGCATTCTGTATCGCCAGTTCCGCGCTGACACTGGCAATACAACTAACGTCAGCTTTGCGGGATCTTATGTTATTGGACTTGCGTTTGCATTTGGTTGGACGCCCTGTGTTGGGCCGGTTTTGGCCGCGATCCTATTTATGGCGGCTGGGACTGATACCGCTGGAGCGGGTGCGGCGCTGCTTTTTGTATATGGGGTTGGCATGACCTTTCCGTTTGTTTTGGCCGCACTTTTTATTGGCCCGTTTATGCGTTGGATGAAACGGTTTCGCAGTCACCTTGGTTTGATTGAAAAAACCATGGGTGTTCTTTTGATCATATTCGGGGTGTTGATCGCAACAAACTCGGTAAATTATATCGCGCAATGGATGTTGGAAATTGCGCCAGATCTTTGGCTTTTGCTTTAACTGGGAGAAAACGCAATGAAGACATTAATCACAGCCTTCGCCATTTTGCTCAGCATGACGTTCGCTTCGACTGCATCTGAAGTGGGCGACGATGGTTTACACAAAGCCCCGTGGATGCGTGATACGTTCAAAGACCTGGGGGAAGATTTGGCTGAGGCAAACGATGAGGGAAAGCGCCTGATGATTATTATCGAACAGCGCGGCTGTATATATTGCAAAAAGATGCATGAAGATGTGTTCCCGATCGAAAAGATAGCCAAGTATGTTGAAGACAAGTTCTTTGTAGTGCAGATCAATATGTTTGGAGACGTTGAGGTTACGGATTTTGATGGAGAGACACTTCCGGAGAAGGATATGGTCAAAAAATGGCGGTCTTTGTTCACACCAACGATTCTATTTTTCCCGCGCGAAGTCGCCGATGATGTATCCGCAGCGCAAGGGGCGGTTGCTATAATGCCTGGCGCGTTTGGCCGTCATACAACGTTTAATATGTTCAATTGGATTATTGAAAAAGGTTATGACTCAGGCGAAAGTTTTCAAAAATATCATGCACGTAAGTTCGCAGATCAGTCCAAATGAAGGTGTCTAGGTGTTTGTGGGGCGCATCACATATGAAAATTCAATTAATTGAATTTATTGTTGTGTAATTACATTTTGATGGGCTAGGGTAAGGTGAATGCAATGTTTGGGAGGACGCATGAAACTTTTTTCTATTACGGCCGTTGTCGCTGGTCTGCTGGCAAGTGCTGCCTTCGCTGAGCCGGTTGCGCCCTCTGTGGTCAAATATGAAGACGGCGTTGTCCTGGCGTCATTGACCGGCGTTGCTGGCGATCCGGTGAATGGCCGCGACGTATTCAAGAACCGCAAGCAGGGCAACTGCCTTGCCTGCCATGTCAACGCTGAGATGCCCGAAGAATCGTTCCACGGCGAAGTTGGGCCAGAGATGGCAGGCGTTGCTGATCGTTGGAGCGTTGGAGAATTGCGCGGCATCGTTTCGAATTCAAAAATGATGTTTGAAGGCACAATCATGCCAGCGTTCTACCGCGATACAGGATTTGATCGGCCTCTTGAAAAATTTTCTGGCAAAACAATTTTGACCGCTCAGCAGGTAGAAGATGTCGTTGCTTATTTGCAAACGCTTGCAGAATAATAAACCTTACCCATTGGGCAGATCCAAACGGAGAGACAGACATGGAACTGACACGTAGACAAACCCTGACCATCGGTTCAGGTACATTCGCCTTTGCGGCGCTCGCCGGGCTTCCTGCATTCGCTTCGCTTACGGATGATGCCGTTGCCGCAATGACGAATGGTGCGGAGCTTATCGACGGTGGCATTGATATAACTGCGCCTGAGATTGCGGAAAACGGAAACACCGTTCCAATCGCTGTGTCAGCACCGGGTGCCGTAGAGATTGCATTGTTTGCTTCTGGCAATCCAACACCAGCAGTTGCAACTTTCAAATTTGGTCCTTTGTCTGGGTCGCGATCAGGTTCAACACGCATTCGGTTGGCGAAAACGCAAGACGTCGTAGCGATCGCGAAAATGGAAGACGGCACATTCCGTCAAGCCTCTGCGACAGTCAAAGTCACAATCGGCGGCTGCGGCGGTTAAATTAGAAACAAGGAGAAATAACATGGCATCTGGTGTTAAACCACGCGTAAAGGTTCCTAAAAAGGCTACGGCTGGTGATGTGATCACAATCAAAACGTTGATCAGTCACAAGATGGAATCTGGTCAACGTAAAGATGGTGATGGCAACTTAGTCCCGCGGTCCATTATCAATCGATTTACGGCGGATTTTAATGGTCAAAACGTCATTGACGTCTTGATTGAACCGGCAGTTTCGACAAACCCATTCTTTGAATTTGAAGCCGTCGTACCTGAAGCTGGTGAGTTCCAATTTACTTGGTACGACGATGATGGGACCGTTTACGAAACCGGTAAAAAAATCGCGATCGGGTGATGCGACTCAGTTTAGGGAGGACAACGGGATGATGATGACAAAAACGCTATTGGGGGCCGCATGCCTTAGTGTGTTCGCATTAACAGTGCATGCTGAAGAGGGTGCAAAGCTCATAATTGACGGTGAAGAACTGACAATTCGGGCCAATGCACCTGCGCACGCAGAAAACATTGATGAAGTCTCTTCTGGATGGATTTATCGCTCGAAAGAAACCCAAGCCTTGCAGCTCGATGATTTCGACAATCCCGCCTTTGTATTCGTTGACCAAGCTATTGATGAATGGGACAAAGTGGACGGATCCGAAGGCAAAGCTTGTTCCTCCTGTCACGAAAACGTTGAGGATTTCGCTGGTTTGCGGCCCACGTTACCACGTGTCGATGACGGCAAATTGGTCTCGATGGAGAATTTGGTAAACGAATGTCGGACAGAACGGATGGGCGCTGAACCTTGGAAATGGTCAAAAGGTAAGATGACGTCAATGACTGCGCTTATCGGGGTTCAATCCCGCGGCATGCCGGTGAACGTTGCAATTGACGGCGATGCGGCCCCGTTCTGGGATAAAGGCAAAGAGCTTTATTACACCCGCGTTGGTCAGCTTGATATGGCGTGTTCCAATTGTCACGAAGATAACTATGACACGATGATCCGCGCCGATCACCTTAGTCAAGGTCAGATTAACGGGTTTCCAACTTACCGCCTGAAGAATGCAAAGCTAAATTCATCTCATGCGCGCTTTAAGGGCTGTATGAGCAACATTCGCGCTGAACCGTACAAAGAGGGTGGGCCTGAATTCCAGGCTCTAGAATTGTATCTTGCATCACGTGGTCAGGGACTTTCGGTCGAAACACCTTCTGTCCGAAACTAAAGTAATATTTAAACCCTGCAGCTTTCTAGTTGCAGGGTTTTTTTACACTAATCTTATTCAAATATGCGCATGTGTACGCAATTAAGGCTCTCTAATGATTTCTCGCCGCGATTTTTTGCAAACCAGCATGGCTGCTGCTGCGCTTTATGGTACATCAGGGTTCGGTAATTGGGCTCGGTTAGCAGCACAGCAAGCACTTACGCAAGACAAGTTGCTTGAATTTGATACCTATGGAAATGTTTCACTTATCCATGTGACTGACATCCATGCGCAGCTGAAGCCAATCTATTTCCGCGAGCCATCTGTGAACATTGGGGTAGGCGGCAACAAAGGCGCAGTACCCCATGTAACCGGCTCTGATTTCCGCAAACTTTACGGAATCGACGACGGCAGCCCATCTGCCTACGCCCTGTCACACAACGATTTTTCGTCGCTCGCGCAGGCTTATGGTCGCGTCGGAGGCTTGGATCGTGTCTCAACTGTGGTGAATTCAATTCGCGCTGCGCGTCCTGATGCCTTGTTGCTAGATGGGGGCGACACATGGCATGGGAGTTACACCTGTTACCAGACTGAAGGTCAGGACATGGTGAACGTAATGAACGCGCTTCAGCCCGATGCGATGACATTCCACTGGGAATTCACACTGGGTTCTGAGCGCGTCAATGAGATCGTTGGGGGTTTGCCTTTTGCCGCGCTGGGTCAAAACATCTTTGATGCAGAATGGGACGAACCAACAGAACTGTTCCCACCATACAAATTCTTTGAACGTGGCGGCGTTAAGATTGCGGTTATCGGTCAGGCATTCCCTTATATGCCAATCGCTAACCCTGGATGGATGTTCCCTGAATACTCATTTGGTATCCGTGATGAGCGGATGCAGGAAATGGTCGATGAGGTGCGTGCAAACGGTGCTGAGTTGGTTGTTTGCCTTAGCCACAATGGCTTTGACGTTGATAAACAGATGGCGGGTAAAGTGACTGGGATTGATGTAATCTTGTCCGGTCACACCCACGACGCACTGCCTGAGCCGGTTATTGTTGGCGAAACGATTATCGTGGCATCAGGATCCAACGGGAAATTTGTGAGTCGCGTAGATTTGGATGTACGCGATGGCCGTATGATGGGCTTCCGTCACAAGCTGATCCCAATTTTTTCAGACGTTATTGCCCCAGACGCTGAGGTTAGCAAACTTATCGATGAACAACGGGCACCATACACCAGCGCGCTGTCTGAAGTCATTGGCCGCACGGGCGATGAGCAAACCCTTTACCGTCGTGGCAACTTCAACGGAACATGGGACGATTTGATCTGTGATGCTTTGATTTCTGAACGTGAGGCCGATATTGCATTGTCGCCTGGTGTACGTTGGGGGCCGTCAATCTTGCCGGGGCAAGATATCACGCGAGAGGACATCTGGAACGTGACTTCAATGTCTTATGGTGAAGCCTACCGTACTGAAATGACAGGTGAATTCCTGCATGTGGTGTTGGAAGACGTGGCGGATAACTTGTTCAACCCTGATCCCTATTACCAACAAGGTGGCGATATGGTGCGTGTGGGTGGCCTTGGCTATCGCATTGACGTGACAAAGCCTCAAGGGGACCGGATCACCGAAATGACCCTGCTGAAAACAGGTGAAAAAATCGATCCCTCTAAGACCTATCAGGTCGCAGGTTGGGCTTCGGTCAATGAAGGGACTGAGGGCCCGAAAATTTGGGATGTTGTCGAGGCGCATATTGCCAAACAAGGCACCATCTCTCTTGATCCAAATAACAGTGTGAATGTGGTCGGCGCTTGAGCTGACTTATGTAATGGAGGCATTTAGTATGTCAGATAACGAAAAAGGAAATAGCCCTTCGCGCCGTGCGTTTTTGCGTGGTGCAGCCGCGGCTGGCGCAGGTGCGCTAACAACATCAGCGGCGACGGCTCAAACTGCTGACACATTGATTACAAAGGTCCAGCCTTGGGCGCAGGAATTTGGTGACGGTGTTGATGCAGCACCGTATGGTATGCCGATTGAGCATGAGGGCGACGTTATTCGCCGTAATGTGGAATGGCTTACGGCCGATACTGTAAGCTCGATCAATTTTACGCCAATCCATGCCTTGGATGGGACGATCACGCCGCAAGGTTGCGCGTTTGAACGTCACCACTCTGGTGCGATTGATCTGAAAAAAGAAGACTATCGGTTGATGGTCAATGGGTTAGTAGACACCCCGTTGGTGTTCTCTTACTCCGATCTTGAGCGGTTCCCGCGTGAAAACCATGTGTATTTTTGCGAATGTGCGGCAAACACTGGAATGGAATGGGCCGGCGCACAATTGAACGGCGCTCAATTCACACACGGTATGATCCACAACATGGAATATACTGGCGTTTCTCTACGCACTCTTTTGGAGGAAGCTGGTTTGGATACGGCAGGCGATCTGAAAGACAAATGGGTCTTCGTTGAAGGCGCGGATGCCTCCTCAAATGGTCGTTCAATTCCGATGGAAAAGGCACTGGATGATGTACTTGTCGCTTTTAAAGCCAATGGTGAAGCACTGCGCAAAGAACATGGTTATCCCGTTCGCCTTGTCGTACCTGGTTGGGAAGGTAACATGTGGGTCAAATGGATCCGCCGTATTGAAGTTACAGACGCTCCTGTGGAAAGCCGCGAAGAAACAAGCAAATACACAGACGTTTTAGATAACGGGATTGCACGTAAATGGACGTGGGCAATGGATGCCAAATCTGTTGTAACTAGCCCAAGCCCTCAATCACCCATCACCCATGGCTCCGGTCCCTTGGTCATTTCTGGCTTGGCGTGGACTGGCCGTGGTACGATCACCCGCGTTGATGTCTCAAAAGACGGTGGCATGACTTGGGAAACGGCACGCCTTGCCAAACCAGGTGAGAAGATGGCTTTAACCCGTTTCTATTTCGACACTGAATGGGATGGCTCAGAGATGATGCTCCAATCGCGCGCTATGGATGATACCGGCTATATTCAGCCAACAAAAACGCAATTACGCGAGGTGCGTGGTCTGAATTCTATCTATCATAACAACTGTATCCAAACATGGTTGGTACGCTCGAACGGAGAGGCAGAAAATGTTGAAGTTTCCTAAATCCGCGACACTTATTGCTGCTGCGATCTTTCTCAGCGGCCCAGTCTCTGCAGAAAAACTTGGGCTTGGTCGTAGCGCCTTGCCTGAAGAAATTGCGGCATGGGATCGTGAAATCCGCCCTGATGGCACCGGTCTTCCGGTTGGATCTGGCGACGCGTTGGTTGGTGAAGAAATCTTTGCGGATCAGTGTGCTGCTTGCCACGGTGACTTTGCTGAAGGTATCGACAACTGGCCAAAACTGGCGGGTGGTGCTGACACCCTTGATCACGAAGATCCACTCAAAACAGTTGGATCCTACTGGCCATACCTGTCCACGGCTTATGATTATATTAAGCGTTCAATGCCCTATGGCAATGCAGGTACGTTGAGCGATGACGATGTGTATTCCATCGTTGCCTATATCCTCTATTCCAACGACTTGATCGAAGATGACTTTGTGCTTTCGAATGAGACATTCCTGGATGTTGAAATGCCGAATGCGGCGGGCTTCATCCTGGATGATCGTGCTCAAACAGAATATGTACAATGGTCAGGCGAGCCGTGCATGGAAAATTGTAAATCCGAGGTTAAAGTCACTATGCGGGCTTTGGTCTTGGATGTGACACCTGAAGAAGAAAAAACCGAAGTTGCCGCGGCAGTAGAGGCAGAAGTGGTTCCAGAACCAGTAGCAGCGCCAGTTGTTGAAGTTGCAGCGTTTGATGTGAAATTGGCTGAAGCAGGTGCAAAGGTTTTTAAGAAGTGTAAGTCATGCCACCAAATTGGTGATGGCGCAAAAAACAAATCTGGACCAATCCTAAACGGCATTTTTGAAAATGCTGCTGGCGCAGTCGATGGCTTTAAATACTCAAAAGCAATGCGCAAAGCTGCTGATGCAGGTTTGGTATGGGATAACGTGGAATTGGCCGCGTTTCTTGCGAAACCAAAGACTTACATGAAAGGCACCAAAATGTCTTTTGCCGGCCTTAAGAAAGAGAAAGATCAGTTGGCTATCGTTGAATTCCTTAAGTCGATTGAGGATTAAGTTCGTGAGATTTCGTTTTCAATTGGTCCTAACACTCGCCGCATCGTTTGCGGCGAGTGTTGGTTCGTCTGAGCAATTGGGTGATCCAGTTCAAGGGGCGAAGGTTTTTAAGAAATGTAAATCTTGCCACCAAGTCGGTGAGAGTGCCAAAAATCGTATCGGTCCACACCTGAACGGCATTTTTGGCCGCACGGCAGGAAGTGACCCGACGGCGAAGTATTCCAAAGGTATGATCCGCGCGGGTGATGATGGTTTGGTATGGACCAACAAAACGCTGGATGCTTTCATCGAGAATCCCAAAGCTCTGGTTTCCAAAACACGCATGAGTTTCCGTGGGATTAAGGACGGCGAAGATCGGTTGGATCTGCTGGCGTATCTGCGCGGTTTTTCAGACGATCCCTCAAATATTCCCGAAGCTGAACCAACAGCTCAAGGTAACGATCACAATCTTGATCCCGCAATTCTCGCGATTGTTGGTGATCCTGAATACGGCGAATACCTTGCAAGCGAATGCATGACCTGTCACCAAACCAGCGGCGCAAACGACGGTATTCCCGGTATCAATGGCTGGCCGACTGAAGACTTTGTTGTCGCTATGCACGCTTACAAACAAAAACTTAGACCTCATCCTGTCATGCAAATGATGGCGGGGCGTTTGTCTGATGAAGAGATCGCAGCCTTGGCCGCGTATTTTGAGGACCTCGAATAAGGGGCCATACTCTGGGAGGAGAAAAACATGAATTTTAACAGACGCTTATTTTTGGGAACCGGTGTTGCTGCAGCATCCACATTGGTTGCGCCAAGTATTTTTGCGGCAGGTCACGGCAAGCCACGGGTTGTTGTAGTTGGTGGCGGTGCAGGTGGTGCAACAGCGGCGCGCTACATTGCCAAAGACAGCAAGGGTGGGGTTGACGTCACATTAATCGAACCATCCCGCATGTATTACACATGCTTCTTTTCCAACCTGTATTTAGGTGGGATCAAAACCATCGACGATCTAGGCCACTCTTATGGCACTATGGCCGCTGGTGGTGTCAACGTCGTCCATGATTGGGCCGTTGGTGTTGATCGTGATGCAAAAACGGTTTCCTTGGCCGGTGGAGGCTCTGTACCATATGACAAGTTAATCCTATCGCCTGGAATCGATTTTGTTGATGGTGCTGTTGAGGGCTGGGACCTGTCGTCGCAAAACGCTATGCCGCACGCCTATAAAGGTGGTTCGCAAACCGAATTGCTTAAGTCTCAGATCGCCGCGATGCCGCAGGGTGGAACCTTTGCAATGGTCGCACCACCAAACCCATATCGCTGCCCTCCTGGCCCATATGAGCGAGTGTCGATGGTTGCGCACTACCTGAGTGCCAATAACCCGACTGCAAAGATCATTGTGGCCGATCCTAAGCCAAAGTTTTCTAAACAGGGCTTGTTCCAAGAAGGCTGGGCGAACCACTATGAGGGTATGATTGACTGGATCGGTGACGACTTTGGCGGTGGCAACGTTTCCGTTGATCCAAATGCTATGACAGTCACAATCGATGGTGAAATAACAAAAGTTGACGTGTGCAACGTGATCCCTGCAATGAAAGCAGGCCGCATTGCTGAATTGGCTGGCGTGACTAACGGCAATTGGGCTCCTGTCAATGCCGCAGATATGTCCACCAAAGCGGATGCTGATGTTTACGTTTTGGGTGATGCATCCCAGCAAGGCGACATGCCGAAATCTGGCTTCTCTGCGAACTCTCAGGCCAAAGTCTGTGCCAATGCAGTGCGCGGCGCTTTGACAGGGTCCAAAGTGTTCCCTGCGAAGTTCTCCAATACTTGCTGGTCACTGATCGACACCAACGATGGTGTCAAAGTTGGCGCGACCTATGAAGCAACAGACGAGAAAATCTCGAAAGTTGATGGGTTTATTTCGCAAACAGGCGAAACCGCCGAGATGCGTAAAGCCACTTACGAGGAATCTGAAGGCTGGTACGCGGGTATCACGGCTGACATGTTCGGATAAAAATTAACGGAGCCTTGGTTTGGATCAAGGCTCCCGCTCGATCTTTGGGATAGGGTGTTGAATGGGGGATTTATGATTAGACCGTATCTACTTGCGGCAAGTACTGTATTGGCGTTGGCAGCTCCCGCTTTTGCGCGGGACAACGCTACAACCTATCCATTTGACGGCTCTTTTGACGATGCAACCTTCAGCGTGGAAAGCGCGATCATCGGCCGGGGGCTGGTGATTGATTACGTCAGCCACACGGGTGAGATGCTGAACCGCACTGCAGGTGATGTTGGTAGTGACGTCAAGATATTCGAAGCAGCCGATGTCTTCTTGTTTTGCTCTGCGGTTTTGTCGCGCAAAGTTATGGAGGCTGATCCTATCAACATTGCTCATTGCCCATATGGTATTTTCGTGGCGGACCGCGCGGGTGAAGTTATTGTTGGCTACCGCAACTATCCTGAGGGACCAATGCAGCAGGTGCAAATATTGCTTGACGAGATCGTTCAGGAGGCAGTGGGGGAATAATGGACTATCAATCCTTTTTCAAAAAGGCGCTTGACGACTTGCGCGATCAAGGCAATTACCGCGTTTTTGCCAACCTTGAACGTCATTGTGGGTCTTTTCCTAATGCGACCGCGCGTGGCACCGATACCTCTGAGGTGACCATATGGTGTTCCAATGACTACCTTGGGATGGGCCAACACCCCAAAGTTTTGTCTGCTATGCATGAGGCGCTTGATCGCAGCGGGGCAGGGGCTGGTGGTACACGCAATATTTCTGGAACCACGCATGACCATGTTTTGCTCGAGGCCGAGCTGGCAGATTTGCACGGAAAAGAAGCAGCGTTGCTTTTTACATCTGGTTACGTATCAAACTCTGCGACAATCAGTACGCTGGCTGGCCGTATCCCTAATTGTGTGATTTTGTCGGATGCATTGAACCATGCATCGATGATCGAAGGTATCCGCCATTCTAATGCCGAAAAGATGATTTGGGCGCACAACGATTTGGCTGACCTTGAGGCGAAACTGGCATCGTTGCCGCTGGACCAACCAAAGCTGATTGCATTTGAAAGCGTGTATTCCATGGATGGTGACATCGCGCCCATTGCCGAAATTTGCGATCTGGCTAAAAAATACAATGCCATGACTTATCTGGATGAAGTGCACGCAGTTGGCCTT
>Ga0307998_1001260_pt1 | contig 13638 bp, 13 predicted proteins | sample Davwhametageno37_FD_203147 | JGI IMG/M metagenome (GOLD analysis project Ga0307998, IMG submission 203147) | Marine microbial communities from Davis Island wharf, Antarctic Ocean - #37 | ecosystem: Environmental > Aquatic > Marine > Unclassified | place: Antarctic Ocean: Davis Island wharf... | reverse complement strand
GTTGAAACAACAGACCCAAGGTGGGATAAATTAAAGAATTTAATAACAGAAAAAAAGACATAAAATGGCACATCCTAAAAGAAAAATATCCAAAACTAGAAGAGATAAAAGGAGAACGCATTATAAAGCATCTGAACAACAGATTGCTACAGATCCTACAACAGGTGAAGCGCACTTATATCACAGAGCTCACTGGCATGAAGGTAAACTTTATTACAGAGGCCAAATAGTATTAGAATCTGCAACTACAGAGGCTTAGAAAATTTTTATTTTATATAAAAAACTCCCATTTTTGGGAGTTTTTTTTCGTTTTTACATGAAACCTCATCGTTTTGACAGTTTTTACCCTAAAAAGTGAAATAAATTTCATTACTTTGAAAATTCCTTAACATTGGATACTAAACTAATATTATGACAAAAATAACTGCAGCAATATCAGCAGTAGGGAAGTATCTTCCTGAGTATGTTTTAACGAATAAGGAATTAGAAACCTATATAGAAACCAATGACGAATGGATAACTTCTAGAACAGGTATCAAAGAAAGAAGAATTTTGAAGGGCAAAGGTTTAGGTACCTCTTACATGGCAATTAAAGCCTGTGAAGACTTATTTAAAAAGTCTAATATAGATCCAAAAGAAATAGATTTGGTTATTGTTGGAACTGCAACTCCGGATTTACAAGTTGCCTGCACAGCTGCACATGTAGCAACAGAAATAGGAGCTGTAAATGCTTTTGGTTATGATTTGCAAGCGGCATGTTCTAGTTTTTTATACGGAATGTCTACTGCAACTAGTTACATAGAGTCTGGCAGGTATAAAAAAGTGCTTTTAATTGGGGCAGATAAAATGTCCTCTATTATAGATTATACGGATAGAGCGACTTGTATTATTTTTGGTGATGGGGCTGGTGTAGCTTTATTTGAGCCAAACTTTGAAGGTTTAGGCTTGCAAGATGAGTATTTAAGGAGTGATGGAATAGGAAGAGATTTCTTAAGAATAGAAGCGGGTGGCTCTCAAATGCCAACTACAAAGGAAACTGTAGAAGATAAGAAACACTTTGTATATCAAGAAGGAAAAACTGTTTTCAAATATGCCGTTTCTAATATGGCAGAGGTAGCTGAAAAAATGTTAACAAGAAATAATTTAACAGAACCAGATATTCAATGGTTAGTTGCACATCAAGCAAATAAAAGGATTATAGAAGCAACTGCAAAAAGAGTAGGAGTTTCGGAAGAGAAAGTAATGATGAATATTCATAGATATGGAAATACGACATCTGCAACTTTACCACTTTTATTAGCCGATTACGAAAGTCAATTAAAAAAAGGAGATAATTTAATTTTTGCGGCATTTGGTGGAGGTTTCACTTGGGGAGCTGCATACTTAAAATGGGCTTACAACTCATAACAACTATTAAACTAGATTAAAAAATGGATATTAAAGAGATTCAAAATCTTATCAAATTTGTAGCTAAATCTGGCGCTAGCGAGGTGAAGCTAGAAATGGAAGATATAAAGATTACAATAAAAACAGGTTCAGAAAAAACAGAAACAACTATTGTTCAAGCTGCACCTATGCAAGGAATGCCACAAGCGGCTGCTCCAATGGGAGCTTCTCCAATGCCAGAACAACCCGGAATAACAAGTTCTGAAAGTGAAGACGCAAAATTCATCACTATCAAATCTCCAATAATTGGTACTTTTTATAGAAAACCATCTCCTGACAAACCAAATTTTTCAGAAGTTGGTACGGAGGTTCGCGTTGGTGATACGGTATGTGTTATTGAAGCTATGAAATTATTTAACGAAATAGAATCTGAAGTTTCAGGTAAAATTGTCAAAGTATTAGTTGACGATTCTTCTCCAGTTGAATTTGATCAACCATTATTTTTGGTAGATCCATCTTAGTTCAGTTAGAAGATAAATATTAAAAGTTAGAGGTAAAATCTAACGCGCTGAAATAGTATACACTATTAATCTTCTAGCATCTAATACATAAAATTTTAAGAAGATGTTTAAAAAAATATTAATTGCCAATAGAGGTGAAATAGCATTGCGTGTTATTAGAACCTGCAGAGAAATGGGTATTAAAACTGTCGCTGTATACTCTACAGCAGACGCAGAAAGTTTACATGTTCGTTTTGCAGATGAAGCTGTTTGTATTGGTCCTCCGCAAAGTTCTGAATCTTACTTGAAGATGTCTAACATTATTTCTGCGGCAGAAATCACAAATGCAGATGCAATTCATCCAGGATACGGTTTTTTATCTGAAAACGCTAAATTCTCCAAATTATGTGTAGAACATAATATCAAATTTATTGGTGCTACTGGTGAAATGATAAACCAAATGGGAGATAAAGCAAATGCTAAATCTACCATGAAAGCTGCTGGTGTGCCTTGTGTACCAGGAAGTGAAGGTGTTATTGTAAACTTTAAAGATTGTATAAAAGTTGCGCTAGAAACAGGATATCCTGTAATGTTAAAAGCTTCTGCCGGTGGTGGTGGTAAAGGAATGCGTGCTGTTTGGAAACCAGAAGATTTAAAAAATGCTTGGGATTCTGCAAGACAAGAATCTAAAGCAGCTTTTGGCAATGATGATATGTACATGGAGAAACTTATTGAAGAGCCTAGACATATAGAAATTCAAATTGTTGGAGATTCTTTCGGTAAAGCATGTCATTTATCTGAAAGAGATTGTTCTGTGCAAAGACGTCATCAAAAGTTAACAGAAGAAACTCCTTCTCCTTTCATGACAAACGAATTGAGAGAAAAAATGGGTAATGCTGCAGTTTTAGCAGCTGAATTTATAAAATATGAAGGTGCCGGAACTGTAGAGTTCTTAGTAGATAAGCACAGAAATTTCTTCTTTATGGAGATGAATACTCGTATTCAAGTAGAACATCCAATTACTGAAGAAGTTGTGAATTACGACTTGATTAGAGAACAGATTTTAGTGGCTGCAGGTGTGCCAATCTCTGGTAAAAACTACTACCCTAAAATGCATTCTATAGAATGTAGAATAAATGCAGAAGATCCTCATAATAACTTTAGACCGGCTCCTGGAAAAATCACAACATTTCACGCTCCTGGTGGTCATGGAATTAGAATTGATACACATGTGTATGCAGGTTATATGATTCCTCCAAATTACGACTCTATGATTGCTAAATTAATTACTACCGCGCAAACAAGAGAAGAAGCAATTAATAAAATGAAAAGAGCTCTAGATGAATTTGTAATTGAAGGGGTAAAAACAACCATTCCTTTCCATAGACAATTAATGGATCATCCAGATTATATTTCAGGTAATTACACTACTAAATTTATGGAAGACTTTGTAATGGAAGCAAAATCTTAAAATATAGTACTAGAAATAAAGTAAAATAGAGAACACTATATGTGTTCTCTATTTTTTTGTCATTACATTAAATACATCTTCATATAAGTTGATGAAATGAATACAACGACTACCCCAAGATTGGTGAAAAAATAAATTGAATCCAATTTTAGGTATTGCTAGAGCTGCTATTTCTTCATCGTTTAAAATCAAATTAATAGAAGTTTATAGCAAGATAGTACATCTCACCTTTCAGGACTTCACACAACTACGCTTGTACTTATTTGATATCGTTTCTAAAGTAAAGTAGCTTCATTAATTATGGGATTAAATCTTTTATAAATTCCACTTATCTAATAAACTCTGCTATTAAACCCCAATAAACCATCCATTCACCGAAATTCAATAAATTAAGACCAATTACAGGGTATATTTACTGTGTATTTAGTGACGGAAATATATTTTTAAACAATAGTTGAATTAAAAATTATAACGAAATACAGTCGTAAGTTGGGGGATTTATTGATTGTATATATTGGCCAAAATCAAATTTTTTGGCCTTTATTTTGCTTTATATTTATTAAAACTTTTCGGTTTTTTTGACCTGCTTATCCCCTATTAAGAGATTGTTTCAACGGCGTTTTATTATTTAATTTTCTTCTTTAGCTGCTAATAAATTCAAAACTACCTGCTTTGTAAAGCACTCTTTTGTAAAATAGTTCTATTTTTTGTATCAATATCAATATATTCAAAATGTCTCATAGCAACTATTGAAAAAATAAGTAGTTAAGCTACCTGTTTTTGTAAGCTTCATTTAGTTTTTCGATAAACGCTTCCACGGAAAGAGCATCATCAACACAAAAATTACCAATTTTTGTTCTTCTTAAAGCTGACAGATGTGCTCCAGAATTCAGTGCTCTCCCGTAATCAAAAGCAATAGAACGGATATACGTTCCTTTGCTGCAAATAATTCTAAACCCAACTTCTGGTAAATTTACTTTTGTTATTTCGAACTTAGAAACTGTAACAGTTCTCTCCTTTATTTCTGTCGTTTCTCCTTTTCTTGCCAATTCATACAAGCGTTTTCCATCCTTTTTAATCGCAGAAAAAATAGGTGGTTTTTGTTGAATCTCTCCAGTAAACTGTTCAGTAGTTTTGTGTAGTAATTCCTCTGAAATATGTGCTGTAGGAAACGTTTTTTCCACGGCTGTTTCTAAATCGTAACTTGGTGTCGTTCCTCCAACTGTAAAAGTACCTGTATATTCTTTAACCTGCCCCTGATAAGTATCTATTTGCTTGGTTTGTTTACCTGTACATATAATTAACAAACCTGTTGCTAAAGGATCTAAAGTACCCGCGTGGCCTACTTTAATTTTTTTTATATTGAAACGTTGTTTTATTTCCCAACGCAATTTATTCACTACTTGAAAGGAAGTCCAAGTTAGTGGCTTATCGATCAATAAAACTTGACCATTTTTATAATCTTCTTCAGTCATTTGCGCTGAATTTAATGTGAATTTAATTTAAAAGTGCGTATCCAATTGCAATACTTCCAACAATTGCGCAATAAAAAGAAAAGTAAGAAAGCTTACTCTTTTTTACTAAAGAAATCATCCATTTACACGCTAATAAACCCGCTAAAAAAGCGGCAATAAAGCCCGCAGCAATTGGCATAACTTCTGATGACTGGAAGATTAAACCTCCACTTAAAAGGTCTTTACCTATTTTTCCAAAGATTAACGGAACCACCATTAAAAAAGAAAATTTAGCAGCCCTTGTTCTATCGACTCCTAATAAAACAGAGGTAGAAATTGTTGCGCCAGATCTAGAAATTCCTGGCAACATTGCTATTGCTTGCGAAATACCAATTAAAACTGCGTTCGAAAAAGAAACTTCTTTTTTGGTGTTTTTGGCTTTGTCCGCCAATAACAGTAACAAAGCTGTTAACAGCAACATACAGCCAACTAATAATATTTTACCACCGAAAAAAGATTCTAATTCTTCCTCGAAAAGCAAACCTATAGTTACTGCAGGAAGCATGGAAATAATTATTTTTAATGAGAATTTACATTCGTCGTTCCATTGAAACTGAAACAATCCTTTAAAAATCTCTATAATTTCTTTTCTAAAAAACACGATGGTACTTAAGGCGGTTGCAAAGTGCAGCACTACCGTAAAAGTCAGACTCTCTTCAGGTACAGAAGTATCTCCTAAAATTGCTTTAGCTAATTCTAAATGTCCACTAGATGAAACCGGTAAAAACTCAGTTAAACCTTGAATTACTCCAAGAATAATAGCTTCTAAAATACCCATACTTATTTTTTAGGAGATGCTAAAATCGCATAAATTTCAATTGCCAGACCAATAATTACTAAAGTTGGTGCCAAACGAATGCGTTGCCAATTATAGATTTCCTTATTAAATACTGCGGGATTATCACTTCCACCTCCAGACATAAAGATAAATCCTGCTGCTATAAAAAAAATTCCTAGTAGCATATAAGTGTAGTTCTTCTTTCCAAAAATAAATGCTGGTTTTTGAATATTTTCGTCTTTCATATTTTAATAATAAAGTTCGTCTGTTTGTAAGTTTAAAAAACGTTGTGTTGCAAAAAAGGTGCTTAGCCAAGTAATTATAAAAGCAGCTGCTAAGACACCACCAATTAAATAGCTCAAAGAAATGTAATCTTTTAGCAAACCTAAACTTGGTGCAAATTTATCTAAATAATAGATCACAACGCCCAAAGCTATTGATGCTAAAAATGCTCCAATAAGGCCTAGCTTTATCCCTTGCCAAATAAATGGTCTTCTTATAAAACTTTTCGTAGCTCCTACCATTTGCATGGTTTTTATATTAAATCTTTTTGAATAAATTGACAAACGAATAGAACTGTTGATCAAAATAATTGCGACCAAACCAAAAAAGCCACTTAAAACTAATAACCAAAAACTAATTCTTTGAATGTTATTTGTGAGTAAGTTTATTAAAATTTTATCGTAGGAGACATCCGCAACAAATGCGTTTTTAAGAAACCGAGTTTCTATTTTTTGCATTTTTTCTGGGGTTATAAAATCCGCTTTCAAAAAGATATCAATTTGATTTTTTAAAGGATTGTCTCCCAAAAAAGTTAAAAAATCTTCTCCTATCTCCTTGCTAAACTCTCTTGCTGCCTGATTTTTAGAGGTGTAAATAATTCTTTTTGTAAACTCCTCTTTTGCCAGGGAAGCTTTAAAACTATTAATTTGGTTTGTGCTTACTTTATCCTTTAAGTATAACGTAACAACTACTTTTTCTTTCACCCTATTAGCAACCGCCGTAGATTTTAAAAGTACTAAACCCAAAACACCAACCATAAATAATACCAAAGCGATACTAATTACAACAGATATATAAGAGGATGCTAAGCGTCTTTTTTGGAAAGATTCAAATTTTGAGGGCATTCACGGTACGTTTTAAAACGCTGGCAAGATAATAATTAGTCTGCAGTTGACAGTGTTTTTACTTATCCTATTTCTTGACATAATTCAATTAAAACGCCATTTGTAGTTTTTGGATGTAAAAAAGCTACCAATTTATTATCTGCACCTTTTTTAGGAGTTTCATTTAAGACTACAAAACCTGCCGTTTTAAGCCTTTCTATTTCCGCTTTAATATCTGCAACTGCAAATGCGATATGATGCACCCCTTCGCCTTTTTTGTCAATGAATTTTGCAATCGGACTTTCAGGGTTTAGAGCTTGCAATAATTCTATCTTATTTGGGCCACTTTTAAAAAAAGAAGTTTTTACACCTTCAGACACCACCTCTTCCTCTTTATAATGAACTGTGCCAAAAAGTGCTGCAAATATCTTATTTGATACCTCAAGATCTTTTACGGCAATCCCAATGTGTTCTATTTTTTCCATCTATTAAGAATTTTATTTTGCAATAATAGTGATATTATCTAGTTCATACGTTCCATCGAAATCTTCATTTCCATTTCCTGTATATTTAAAAGCAATATAAACAGTGCCAGAATAGTGAGTTAAAGCAACAAATGTTGAGTTTTTAAAACTATTAAAATCGTCGTTGTTGGCGGCTATTCTTGCGGGTAAAGCAACCCAATTTGATGCTGTAATCATTGCTGTAGTCCCTTCCCAATTCTCAGAAATTAAAACTTCTAAAGTACTTCCGTCTGCAAAAGAAGTAGAAGTTTCAAAAGATAAATATTCTTCTGTAGTGGTGTCTAAATGTACTCCTTCAGTAATTAACCAAGAAATTGTGCTTTCATCACCAGATCTAAAAGAACCGATTCTTGTTGCTTTGCTCAAAGAATTAGCGTCCTCATAAGCTCTCCATTTTTTAGAACCCACTTCGCTATAATTTGTCCAATTTGGTATGTTTATCTCGCCAGAAGTTTCCTCAAAATCTTCATGTAAAAGGATTGTCGAAAAATCTCCAACTGCTAAAGGTGTGCATCTTGTACCTTCCATATCCACATCATTTACCGAATTTAAAACCAAAACAGTGAAATCTCCCCCAAAATCCTTAGAAACAACTGCATGAATACTTCCACCGCCATCTGGTAAAGCATTGTGTGCAAAACTTGCAAAAGAGCTTGTTTCTAAAAAAGTAGAGACCAAACTAGGGCCTTCACAGGTTTCAATTTTACGTTTGGTATCAAAATCTTCTGAAGGATCTACAAATGTTTTTCCTGACAACTCTTGCGAGAAAGAAGCATTTTCTATACGCACAAAAGTTCCAATGTTCGCAACATTCTCTAAACCACCAAGCGTTATCGTTTTAGGAATAATTACTTCGGTAACTGGAGCTCTAAATAGATACTTTTCTATTTGATTTTGAGTGATGCTTTCTACCTCTCTATTGTCTGTTAATTTTATTTTACCCCCAATAGCAGTGACACCATCTCCAGAATTTGTTTCTCCAATGTAAAGATTTTTAAGTCGGATATATACTTCACGACCGAAGTTAAATGTGTTGTAACTATTGGTTAAGTTAATGACCACTTTGATTCCTGCTGTTGGGTTTTCGGGTGCATCTTGCATGTAAAATTCTCTAAAATAATTGCCTTTTGCATCAGAAGAAATCACATATCCTTTTACCACAATATCTGAAACTATTTTTACAGGATCTGTACCAGAATTGTACAAATTTTTTAACTCTTTTATCGATTTTAATTCTAACTGATTGTTTTGAATGCTGTCTATTATTGCCTCTAATTTTATATTTTCTTCCGCTCCTAAGTTTTGCGGTATTGAAAAATTACCGTCTTCTACACAAGCGCTAAAAAACAGACTCACCGCGAAAGCAAACAGGAAACTATTTAATTTATTTTTTTCCATTTTAATTTATTTTTAGAAACTTATGCTCGCATTTAAAAAATACGTTGTGCCCCTTCCATACCAATATTTATTTCCAAATACTGGTTTTTCTAAGGCTTTGTCTATTCTTAATTCATTGTAATTTGCGTTTCTACCTTGTTCAAATCCACCAGATTTATACGCTGTATTTAGTAAATTATTTATGGTTACAAATACGCTAATGTAATTCCCATCTAACTTCCAAGACTTACCTCCAACAAGATTTACGACCTTATAATTATTAAATTTTTCTTGCTGTAATAATTCTTGTGCAAGGTTTATATCATAATCTGGAAATGTTAAACCGTCTGCGTCGGCATAGAAATTACTTGATCTTGTTAAAGGTGCAATGTCTATAAATGTGTTGCTAAAGAAATTTGTTGTTGCACCAACCCACCAATAATTGGGGTCTCTGTATTCAAAACCAACAGAATATGCTTGGTGCGGTCCTGCAGAAATTTTATAATTTTTTAAGTTGGATGTATAATCTCCTGAACGTCCATTTTTGTCAAAAACACCCTGATTTGTAACATCAGAAGTAAGATATAAATCAGGATTATTCGCATAGATAAAATGACCAACTGCAGCTGCTCCTTTTAATTTTATTGTTGCTGTAACTTGTGCTTCTAAACCTAGTTCTAAACCAAGCTGTTTCTTCTCAATACCTGATAAAATTTCCTGAACAAAAGCCGTATTATCTCCTCCAACTCCATCTGCAAAATAAAAGGAAATTTCTGTCGCATCTTTAATTGATGTATAGTATCCGGTTAGCCTAGAAGTTATTATCGGACTTCTTCTAATATAACTAGCATCTAGAGAAAGCACCCTTTCACTCTGTAAATTTTCAACAGTATTATTGTTTTCTCGAGAATTAGAGAAAGAGTTTCTAAGTGTTGGAGCTTGTGTTAAATAGCCAACATTTGCATCTATTAAATTACGCCCGTTAATCTTATAGGTTCCACCTGCTTTTACATCATAATTTGTAAAACTTAATGCATCTGAAAGTCCTAAAGAAGTGTTTTCAAAACGCCCATTTTGGTACAAACCTTCTCTTTGATTCCTACTTCTAGACATATTTATGGCTGCAAAAAAATCTACTTTATTGTATTTAAATTGTGCTTGAACAAAAGCATTCATAAACTCTGAATGTAGGTTAAAGTTGTATCTAAATTTGTCCCTAACACCAACTACTCTATTTGGATTTGCAATATCGTTTTGCCTCTGTGTTGCCGTATCTGCAAAATTATTGATGTCTAAATAACCAATTCCACCCAACAAATCAATCACTTCAGCAAAGTTTTGAGACTGTAATCGTTTGTATTCCAATTTTCCATTTATAGAAATATGATTATTTAAATCTGTATTGTAAATGGTATTTATGGTTACTTTCTTATCTTTATTTCTGTCTTCAAACAAAACATATGCATTGTTTAAACCGACACTTGCATTGGTTGTATTTGCATCAAAAACACGGTTCCAATCTAATTGTCCGTTATCCACAAATTTTTTTTGTGACCTGTATGCTCCTGATACATCATTATTCCTTAAAAAGTAACTTGGTAAGGTTTGGTAATAGGTAGGGCTTGGATTTGAACCTCCATTAAAATCTAAACGACTATTTCCTATTTTTCCAAACTGATAAGATACGTTTGTTTGTAATCTTGTTTTTTTTGAAATGCCCCAATAATGACTTAGCATTAAAATAGGTTCTACCACTTCTTTTATTCTAGAGTTCAGTTTTTTTCCGTTTAAATTCCCCCAATATTCATTGTATTCAATTCCTTTTAAATCGAAAACCTCTTGGGTGTTCGGAGAAGACTTCCCTCTTCTGTTTGGTGTAAATATTCCTGTAAAATTTAGACTGTGATTTTTGTTAATTTTCTTTTCTATAGATGTAAATAACGAATACGCATTGTAAGAAGTACCGTCATTAAAACCTTCCTTTCCTAATCTTCTACTTCCAGAAAATGTCATTACCCAACCATTTTTAGAAATACCTGTCGTGTGAGTTGCCATCACTCTGTGCTCGTAACTCCTATTCGAGGAAGAGTAGGAGATTCTTGTTCCTGGTCTTTGATGCGAAGCTCTAGTATTCATATTTGTAGATCCAAGCAGACCTCCAAAAGTGAAATTAGAGGGCGCTAAACCATTGCTAAATTCTTGATTTCTTAAAACATCATTTAAGCCACCCCAGTTGCTCCATTGCGCTCTACCGTCATAGATTTTATTCATTTCGATTCCATTAATCAAAACTTTACCATTTCCAGAATCCAAGCCTTTAATTCTAAAAAAAGAGGAACTGAACTCAAAAGCAGCAGTTCTTAGGAAAATATCTTTTGAGGCTTGTAAAAGTCCAGAAATATTATCTGCTGAGCTAGTATCCGTATTTAACTGGTCATCTGTAATTGTAATAATACTTAAATCTTGTTCCTCTGTAATATCTTCGAATAACAAAATTGTTCCGAGATCTATCGTGCTTTTAGAGAGTACTATCGGAAAATTCTGAGATTCGAATCCATTAAATATAATTTCTATAATGTACTTCCCATTTGCAAGATCTGCAATCTTAAAGACTCCGTTAATAGTTGTTCTAGCAGTAACAATTGTGTTTTTAACACGCACTAAAACATTTGATACTGGTTTTTTAGAATTGTTATCTACAACAATTCCTTTCACAATATTTTGTGCATTTACTGTTCTAAAAAGGAATAGAAACAGCACTATGAATACAAGAGCTTTATTCATAACTTATTCTTTTTCAATTTACTAGCATAGTAAAGCTACTGTTTTTTAATTAAAAAAAGAACAAAAATTATATATTTTATTTTTCATTACTACCTTTTATTCTTTAAATTAGTATCTTAAAAAAAGAAAATGAGCAAGAAAATTATGCTATTCTTAATTCTTATTTGTACTATTTGTACAACCTATTGTCAAGAAAAAAAATACAGCATTAGGACCATTGCTTTTTACAATCTTGAAAACTTATTTGATACAATAAACGATCCTTCTGTAAACGATGAAGCCAGCCCAATAATGGAGCTAAAATTTAATAGATCTGAGGTATATTGGGACAAGATTGATAAACTGGCAAGTACCATTGCACAAATAGGATTAGACAAAGCAAAAACAAGCCCTGCGATTATAGGTGTTTCTGAAGTTGAAAATCGGAGTGTTTTAGAGGATTTAATAAAATCGAAATATTTAGCACAAAAACAGTACGGAATTATACATTACGATTCTCCGGACAAAAGAGGAATTGACGTGGCTTTGTTGTATCAAAAAAAATATTTTAAACCCATATTTCACGAAGTATTTAATCCGAATATTTATAGAAACAACAGAAAAGTATTTACCAGGGACCAGTTATTAGTTGCTGGCTATTTAGATGACGAGTTAATTCATCTAATAGTAAATCATTGGCCGTCTAGAAGCGGTGGCGAAGCAAAAAGCAGACCATTGCGCGAAAAAGCGGCGTATCAAAATGTGAAAATTATTCAAAAAATTAGAAAAAAAGACGCAGGCGCCAAAATTATAACGATGGGAGATTTTAATGATGATCCTATAAACTCTAGTTTTAAGAACATTTTAAAAACAAAAAGGAAAAAGAAAAATGTTGGAGAAAACGACATTTACAATCCATATGAAAATTTGCATAGAAAAGGATTTAACACTTTAGCCTACAGAGATAATTTAAATCTTTTTGATATGATTTTAATTTCATCGCCTTTATTAGATAAAGGGGAAAAGGATTTTTCTACCTATAAAATGTACAAAGCGATGATTTTTAATAAACGGTTTTTAAGTGATACAAAAGGAAAATACAAAGGCTATCCTTTTCGAAGTTTTTCGAATGGTGGGTATACTGGTGGGTATTCAGATCATTACCCTGTGTATCTCTATTTGATTAAAGAGACAAAGTAAATACTACAAATAAAGCCGTGCAAGACTTATTAGTTGTTTTAAATTGAAACAATGATAGATACTCATATATGTACACTCGTGATCAAGCAACATCTTGATATCAAAAGAGAAGAAAACTTCATATTTAGTTTGAGGAGAACCTCAAACATTCAAAATTTTTCCTTTACACTTCATAACACAAAGTAGTTTTTTAAATTAAAAAAGCCATTTGAACTTTCGTCCAAACAGCCTTTCCTACTAATCATCATTCAAATAATTCTATTCTAAATTGTTTTCTCCTGCATTGGGGTTGTAGACATAATTAAAAGTATAGTATCTTCCGTTTGCTGGATTAGAAGCGTCGTTATCTTTGTAATAACTTATAATTTCTATTTTTGCGTAGTGCCCATCATTTGTTTTTACAACAATTACCTTCCCTGCAATTGGACTAATTTGATTTGTTTGTGGATTGTAGGTATACCACCCATTTCCACTTCCTTTTGTTAAGGCATAAGTACCCGCTGCATCCTGTTTAAAAGCAGCAGCTGCCGGAGCCTCAGAAATACTTCCAAAAGTTCCCGTTTCTAATGCCAATGCTCCAGTTCCTGTTCTTGCCGGTTCATCTGTTAAGCCAATAGCCGATCCTCCATTTACAATAATTGAAGTACCTCTTAAAGCAATGTCCCAACTATCGTCAGAAACTACAGTTCCGGTCTTTAAACTAAATTTTGTGAAATTTCCAGTTTCTGAAGGCGGATTTACACTGTAATCTGTAGTTACTGGAGCATAAATGTTTGTTGCTGTTTTAGCCGCTACAGGTTCTAGAACCGGACCATCATTATTGTTACAAGAGCTTACTACTATCGCTATAAAAGCGATTACTAAAATTGATTTTAAATTTCTCATAGTTCTTAATTAAATTGATTTATCTATTTATTTTTGTATTATAAATTAAAACGCACTCTTGTATAGAAACTCCTTCCTAAGAATAAAACTGCATCATTATTCTGAAAATTGTTTTTATTTTCTAATCCTTTTTC
>Ga0307998_1001255_pt1 | contig 13669 bp, 13 predicted proteins | sample Davwhametageno37_FD_203147 | JGI IMG/M metagenome (GOLD analysis project Ga0307998, IMG submission 203147) | Marine microbial communities from Davis Island wharf, Antarctic Ocean - #37 | ecosystem: Environmental > Aquatic > Marine > Unclassified | place: Antarctic Ocean: Davis Island wharf... | reverse complement strand
TATGCTACTGCTTTTTGTACAATGTAATTTAAGGCTCCTTCTTCGATGCTAAAATCAACATCATCCATGCCAAACAACTTAGAATACTGCTTGATTATAGCGTTTTTAGGCTCTGTTAGAATAGCTCTTAAAGTGACCGCATCTAAAGGATTCATGTAACTTAAAACGGGTAACCGTCCAATAATTTCTGGAATTAAACCAAATGCTTTTAAATCTGATGGAATGATATATTGCAACAAGTTCTCTTCATCTACTTTGTCATCATCTAAAGATGCGCTAAAACCTACAGCCTGCATATTTAAACGCTTACTAATAAATCTTTCAATCCCAGAAAATGCACCACCAGCAATAAATAAAATTTCTTTAGTATCTACTTCTATAAATTTTTGCTCAGGGTGTTTTCTTCCCCCTTTTGGTGCAACATTTACAATTGTTCCCTCTAGTAATTTTAACAATGCTTGCTGAACTCCTTCTCCAGAAACATCTCTTGTTATTGATGGATTGTCTCCTTTTCTGGCAATTTTGTCAATTTCATCAATAAAAATAATGCCTTTTTGCGCCTTTTCTACATCGTAATCTGCAGCTTGTAATAATTTACTTAAAATGCTTTCTACATCTTCACCAACATATCCTGCTTGCGTTAAAACGGTTGCATCTACGATGGCAAAAGGTACGTTTAGCATTTTCGCAATTGTCTTCGCTACTAAGGTTTTTCCTGTTCCGGTTTCACCTACTAAAACAATATTAGATTTTTCTATCTCTACATCATCATCCTCGTTGTCTTTCGTCTGCAATAACCTCTTATAGTGATTGTAAACTGCAACAGACATCGATTTTTTAGTTTCGTCTTGACCAATAATATATTGATCTAAAAACTCTTTAATTTCTTTTGGCTTTTTTAAAGTTAAATCTTTAGACAAACCATCTGTTTTTGTATCCGAAACCTCTTCTTCTACAATGCCATGTGCTTGTTCTATACATTTATCACAAATATGAGCGTCCATGCCCGCAATTAACAAGTCAGTTTCTGCTTTTTTTCGTCCACAAAAGGAACATTCCAAATTTTCTTCTTTCGACATTTATGTTTGCTTTTTGCTTTTCGCTTTTGACATTTCGCTGTAAGCAAATTGCCAAAAGCCAATTGCCTTTTTTTACTTCTTTCTTTCTAAAACTTCATCAATCATCCCGTAGAGTTTAGCTTCATCAGCTTTCATCCAATAATCTCTATCAGAATCGCTGTGAACTTTTTCTATCGTTTGTCCAGAATGTTTTGCAATAATTGCATACAATTCATCTTTCAATTTCAAAATTTCTCTTGTTGTAATTTCGATATCTGAGGCCTGACCTTGTGCACCCCCTAAAGGTTGGTGAATCATAACTCTAGAGTGAGGCAATGCAGATCGCTTTCCTTCTGCTCCTGCACACATTAAAACGGCGCCCATTGAAGCCGCCATACCCGTACAAATAGTGGCAACATCTGGCTTTATAAATTGCATGGTATCATAAATACCTAAACCAGCATACACACCTCCACCTGGAGAATTGATATAAATTGAAATATCTTTATTTGCGTCTACACTTTCTAAAAACAACAATTGTGCCTGAATAACATTGGCTACTTGATCGTTAATTCCTGTTCCTAAAAAGATAATTCTATCCATCATTAAACGCGAGAACACATCCATTTGAGTGATGTTCATCTGACGTTCCTCCATAATATATGGAGTTAAACTACTTGTAATTTTACCAAAATGTGTGCTATTAATTCCGTGATGTTTAGTAGCGTATTTTTCGAACTCTTTCCCGTAATCCATTTTCGTGTTTCTTTTAATATTTGTTTTGTAAATGTAAGAACTATTTCTTACTATTTTATTTCAGCTTGTCGCTGAAAAGCCCTAAATCCAAGAATTCAGGTTTTCTATTTTCACTCCTCTACACTGCTTTAAACTAGCGTGCGAGATTTTAAAAATAGCCTAAAACTATTTGTAAACTTCTTTTGTAAACTCTTGATACGAAAGTTTTTTTGTTTTAAAACTCATGTGTTCTTTATAAAAAGCTAATAATTTCTGACTGATTAATTGAGATTGTAATTTCTGAGCTTCTTCTTTGTTCTGCAAGATTCTACCAGCAATTTCATCCAATTCTTTTTCTTCTGGATTTGTATTACCAAATTGCGCCATTTGCGTGCGAATAAACCCTTTTGCATATGCAACCAACTCTGTATACTCTATTTTGATATCATTATCTTTCATAATCTTTCCCTCGATTAATTGATAACGTAAACCTTTCTCAGATCTTGTGAATTCTGCTAAAGCTTCTTCTGCTGTTAATGGTTTTTCACCAGCAGTTGCCAACCATTTTTGTAAAAATTCTGCAGGTAAGTCAAAGCTTGTATTTTCTACCAAATGCTCTGTTATTGCATTTAATAATTGCTGATCTCCTTGTTGCTTGAATTGTTTTTCTGCGTCTTCCTTAATTTTTCCTCTTAATTCTGATGTCGTAGAAACACTTCCATCAGCAAATAATTTATCAAATAATTCTTTGTCTAAGTCTGCAGGTGCTGTTGTTGTAACTTCGGCTATCGTTAGAGAAACAGTAATGTCTAAATCATGAGTTTCATCAGGTGAAACCCCTAAAATGTGCTCTAATTTATGGTCGTCTTTAAATAACTTACTAGTTTCTAGTTCTAGAATGTCTCCAACTTTAGCACCAATAACTTTCTTTTCATTCTTCTTTCCTTTCAGATCACTTACTAAAAAAGTAGCTTTATTGCTAATTTCTTTTTCTTCGTTTACAAATTCACCTGTAATACTAGATTCAGTTGTAGCCTCGGGCACCGGAGATACTTCACCATAGCGTATTTGAATGTTTTTTAACTCTTCATCCAATAAGTCTTCTGGAGCAATAATATGATACTCAGTTACTTTCTTTTTAGATTTTAAATCTACATCAAACTTAGGCACCAAACCTAATTCAAACTCGAAAGACAACGTTTCTGAATCCCAGTTAAAGTCTTTTTGAACTCGTGGTAAAGGATTCCCTAAAAGGTCTAACTTTTCCTCTGCTAAAAATTTATTTAAAGATTCTTGTAAAAGCTTATTTACCTCCTCCATCAAGATGGATTTACCGTGTTGCTTTTTTATCATACCCATTGGTACTTGCCCTTTTCTAAAACCAGGAACATTTGCTTTTTTACGATGATCTGCTAACAAGGTTGCTACTTTTGCTTCATAGTCACCTGCAACAATATCAATTTTTACAACCGCGTTTAACGCATCTAAGTCTTCTTTTTTAATATTCATTTCTTTGTGATTTTATCTTAAAAAATAGGGTGTAAAATTAGTCAAAAATATTATGCTTAACAAGCAATTAAGTACTTCAATTTCAGCAGAAATACCGTACACCATTGACACTGATTACACTGATTTATATAAATTTAAATTATTAATTAGTATGCTTACCCTCTTTTAGCAATGAAAATAATACAGCTCTAAAAATAGATAGAAATGTGCTAAAAACCAATGCTGCAAAAAATCCTGAAACCCCAAAACCATCTACTAATGTATCCGCCATTAAAATTATTATTGCATTAATTACGAAGATAAATAAACCAAAAGTCACTAATGTTGCAGGCAAAGTAAAGAAAATTAACAAAGGCCTTACCACCATATTTAATACGGCAATTACTACCGCGACTATAAGTGCAGAAACATAACCATCTATTGAAACTCCTGGTAAAATAGTAGCCAAAACAATTACTGCAACAGCTGTAAGCAAAATTTTTAAAAAAGTTTTCATTTCGATTGCTTTTAATTTAGATTCCTAGGTTCCTAGGGATAATAGTTTTATAAAATAGTCTTGTAAACTTCATAAACAACTAAGCTAAAAGTGTACCAAATTAGATCGTCTGCATTTTTGGCAGGTTTTGAAAGTAAATTAATCTATTTCTAGACTTGAAGAAGATACAGTACTATTGATATAGTAACTTCAAACGACACATAAAAGTACTTGAGTTAACGGCAACTCTAAATGATTTACTCTTTCCGCATCTCGGTAACTTTACGCTCCAAAGCTGCTTGAAATTCTTCCATTACAGGTTTCACAGTATTTTCTGGAATGTCTGCTACCTTGATATACATTAATCCGTCAACTGCATTGTTAAATTTTGGGTCTACGTTAAAAGCGACTAAACGTGCATTTTGTTTCACATATTTTTTAATTAAAACAGGAATCCTTAATATTCCTGGCTCGATTTCATCAATAATTTTATCAAACTTTTGCATATCTGCTTTGGTAGCGTCAAAAACGAAATCTTTATCATCCTCTTTTAATTTCACCTTATACTCTTTCTTTGGACGAATATATTGCGCAATATATGGATCATAATAATGAGATTTCATAAACTCAATCATCAATGATTTAGAAAAGTCAGAAAACTGATTGCTTATAGAAACGCCGCCCATTAAATACTTATATTCTGGATGACGCAGTGTTACGTGCACAATTCCTTTCCATAATAAAAATAAAGGCATTGGTTTTTGTTGATATTCGCCTATAATAAAAGCTCTCCCCATTTCTATGGTATCCTCCATCATTTGGTGCAACTCAGGCTCAATTCTAAACAAGGTGTTGATATAAAAACCCTTGATTCCATATGTTTTGTAAATCTCTTTCCCAAGCCCCATTCTATATGCTCCTGCCAAACAGTTTGCTTCACGATCCCACAAAAATAGATGATGATAATACTGGTCATAAATATCTAAATCAATGTCTTTATTAGTCCCTTCACCAATAGCTCTAAAAGTTATTTCGCGCAATCGACCAATTTCATGTATTAAATTGGGTATGTCTTTAGGCTTGGCAAAAAAAACCTCGTAATTTTTACTTTCTAATAATCTACCATCCTTTTCTCTTAAAGCAGCCACCTCTTTTATAAATAAATCCGCACTCCTTTGAGATACTATTTTTTTTGCAGATTTTTTAATCTTGATGTTTTGAGCAGAAATTAACCGGTGTGCTTTCTCAAAAGGATTGGCCAACATATAAGTTTTCTTTCTAATAAATTCAGAGAATGCAGGAATCTCTTTATAGGCATCCTGATCTTTTACAGAAATAGGTTTTCCTATTCTTACTTTAATAACCCTACCTCTTTGAGACATGACTTCAGAGGGTAATTTAGCGGTTCTTAACGTATCAGAAAGTTTAGACATTACATAGAATAATCTACTGTTTTGTGCATGAAAATAAATAGGGATAACAGGTACATTTGCCTTTTTAATTAATCTTATAGCACCTTCTTCCCAAGGTTTATCTACTTTTAATTTTCCATCTTTATAGGTAGAAACTTCACCTGCAGGAAAAATACCCAAGGGCTTCCCTTCTCTTAGATGTAACAATGCATTTTTAATTCCTGCGATACTAGATTTTGCATCCTTTCTTGTTTCAAAAGGATTTACTGGCATTACATATGGTTTTAAGGGTGCTATTCTGTGTAGTAAGAAGTTGGCAATTATTTTATAATCTGCTCTTTTTTCAATTAATAATTTCAATAATAAAACACCATCCATTCCACCTAAAGGATGATTAGAAACAGTGATAAACGGACCTTCTTTTGGAATTCTTTTTAGATCTTCTTCAGGAATTTCGAATTTAATCTTACAATCATCTAAAATTCCATTTAAAAAATCTAAATCAGATTTATGTTTATTGTTCTCGTAGATTCTATTGATAGATGCTATTCGAAGTACTCTTAAAAGAACCCAACCAACAAAAGTTCCTAAAAACCCGAACTTGTGCAAACCAATTACTTGTGAAACCTCTTTAGATGTTACTAATGCCATAATTTACGTTAAACCGTACCCACAAATATAAAGTAAAAAACAACTATTAATTTATTGCTAATACTATTTGAATCGTTTTTTTATTTACTTGTGTTAATAATGATTTTCCTTTTTCTTCGATGCTCGCAACGGCTTTATCATTAAAATGACGAACTGTGTATAGGTCTACTCCCTTGTGCACTTCTATTTTAAACTCTTTTTTTAATACGTTGTAAAAAGCATCAAAATTCTTGAATTTATTATCAATGCAAACAGAAAAACTAATGGCAGAATTCTGAATTAAATTCACTTTTAGTTGATAATCATGTAGTTTTTGAAAAATATAACTAAGGTTATTTTCTACCATAAAAGAAAAGTCTAAGGCAGAAATAGAAACTAAAATTTGATCTTTTTTTACAATAAAACAAGGCGTAAGCGGCACTAAGTTTGTGCCCTTAGTAACGCTGGTTCCCGCTCCTTTTGGGTTGATAAAAGAACGCACCAGCAAAGGAATTTCTTTTCGTTCTAATGGTTGCAGTGTTTTTGGATGAATTACAGAAGCTCCGTAAAAAGCCATTTCAATTGCCTCTTCGTAAGAAATTTGTTCTAGCAGCATGGTCTCTTGAAAAACCCGTGGATCTGCATTTAAAACTCCAGGGACATCTTTCCAAATAGTTACGTTTTCCGCAGCTAAACAATACGCAAAAATACCAGCAGTATAATCTGACCCTTCCCTTCCTAAAGTTGTTGTGTTTTCCGTGTCATTTGCAGCAATAAAACCTTGTGTAATATTTAACTTGGAAGGGTCTAATTTGGTGTTAATTAAATCTTGTGTTAAGTCCCAATCTACCTTAGCATCTCTATAATTACTATCGGTTTTAATATAATTTCGAACATCGAACCAATTATTTTCTATCCCAATTTTAGTTAAATAAGCACTTACTATTTTCGTTGATAAAAGTTCTCCAAAACAAACAATTTGATCATATACATAATTAAATCTTTGCGATGTATTGCGTGCTAAAAACCAGCTTAATTCTCCTAAAAGAACATCAATTTCTTTATAAATTTTATCGTCTTGCTCAAACAAGCCAGCCATTAAGTTTTTATGAAAGTCTTCTACAATCCCTAATTTTTCTGATAATTTATCGGTCTTATTATAATAGGCATCAATTACTTCTTCAAAAGCATTTGTGTTTTTTCCCATTGCAGAAATTACAACTATCATATTATTAGGCCCTTCACTTTGTAAAATATGGGTTACATTTTTCACGCCTGCCGCATCTCTAATAGAGGCACCACCAAATTTAAAAATCTTCATTTCTAATTATTTTGAATAAATTTCTCTAAATTTTCTTTGTTCATTTGCACCACAGACCAATCATTTAAATACGTTGCTCCTGTGCTTTTATAAAAATCAATTGCATTGGTATTCCAATCAATAACCTCCCAGGCAACTCTATCGTAATTATGATCATACGCATGCTTTAAAACTGCGGTATACAAAGCTTTTCCAGCACCAATTTTTTGTTTACTTTTTGTTACTATTAAATCTTCTAAATGAATTGTTCTCCCTTTCCATGTGGAAAAACGTTCATAAAACAAAGCAATACCAATAATATTATTTTCTTGTTCTGCCACAAAAACTTTAAACTTTGGATTTTCAGAAAAACCATCTTTCAATAAATCTGCTACTGTGATATCTACAGCTTCTGGTTCTTTTTCAAAAACGGCCAATTCTGTAATCAAATTAAAAACAGCTTGCATATCTTTTTCTTGCCCTAATCTTACTTTAAAGTCCATCTTATTTAATTTTTATCAAAGATAGTTTTTTAGAATTCTCTCAAAAATAATTAATCATTTTACACAATAATTTTCGAATTGTTTAGAATTATTAAAAAAAACAAACACAAATCACCCTAAAAAATTGAGTACGAAATCGTTGTAGGTATTTAAATAAAAGAGCATCTTTGTACCACCTTTTTAAACAAAAAACATGTCTAATAAAAATCAAACTTTAGGAGAATTCATTATTGAGAACCAGGACTCATTTAAATATACTTCTGGAGAACTTTCTAGATTAATAAACTCTATAAGGTTGGCTGCAAAAGTTGTAAATCACGAGGTAAACAAAGCTGGTTTGGTAGATATTACTGGCACCGCTGGAGACACAAATATACAAGGTGAAGACCAGCAAAAGTTAGATGTATATGCAAATGAAAAATTTATACAGTCACTCACAAAAAGAAATATTGTATGTGGAATTGCGAGTGAAGAAGAGGATGATTTTGTAGCAATTAATAGTCACAATGAAAACAACCAAAATAAGTATGTAGTTTTGATAGATCCTTTGGATGGGTCTTCTAATATTGATGTAAATGTATCTGTAGGAACTATATTTTCTATATTCAGACGCGTAACACCCTTAGGAACTCCTGTACAATTAGAAGATTTTTTACAAAAAGGGAACAAACAAGTAGCTGCTGGTTATGTCGTTTACGGAACTTCTACAATGTTAGTATATACCACTGGAGATGGTGTAAATGGTTTTACTTTAAACCCTGCAATTGGTACGTTTTATCTATCGCATCCGAATATGACGTTCCCAGAAGATGGCACCATTTATTCTGTAAATGAAGGGAATTATATTGATTTTCCTTTGGGAGTAAAGAAATATATAAAATATTGTCAAGAAGAGGAAGATGACAGACCATATACGAGTCGATATATTGGTTCTTTAGTATCGGATTTTCACAGAAATATGATCAAAGGGGGTATTTATATGTACCCAAAAGGTTCCCGAAACCCGAATGGAAAATTGCGTTTGTTATACGAGTGCAATCCAATGGCTTTTATAGCAGAACAAGCAAACGGCAAATCTTCTGACGGATACACCAGAACAATGGATGTTGACCCTACAGAATTACACCAAAGAGTTCCTTTTATCTGCGGAAGTAAAAACATGGTAGCCAAAGTAGAAGAATTTATGCGTAAATTTGGTGAATAAATCTTATTTATACTGTTATCAGTTAACAGAAGCTTATTATTTTGTGCAACTGTGTCAGATTGAGTAAATTTACAACAATATATAATACGAACTTAAAACAGACACAAGATGGCTTTTCAATTACCAGAGTTAGACTATGCGTATAACGCATTAGAACCTAATATTGATGCAAGAACTATGGAAATTCACCACAGTAAACATCACAACGGATATACAACAAAATTAAACGGAGCAACTGCAGGAACTGATTTAGAAGGAAAATCTATTGAAGATATTTTAGCTAATTTAGACATGAGTAATGGTGCTGTAAGAAATAACGGTGGTGGTTTTTACAATCACTCTTTGTTCTGGAAAGTAATGAACCCTAAAGATAAAGGAACTTTATCAGGAGAATTAAAAGAAGCTATTGAAGCTGCTTATGGCTCAGAAGAGGCTTTTATGGAAGCTTTTTCTAATGCTGCTGCAACTCAATTTGGTTCTGGTTGGGCTTGGTTGTGCGTACATAAAGGAGGAAAAGTAGAAGTTTGTGCTACACCAAATCAAGACAATCCTTTAATGTCTGGTGTTTCTTGTGAAGGAACTCCAATTTTAGGTATAGATGTTTGGGAACACGCTTACTATTTAAACTACCAGAATAGAAGACCCGATTATATCAATGCATTTTTCAATGTAATTAACTGGAACGAGGTAGAAAAAAGATACAACGAAGCGAAGTAAACAAATCAGTTATGCTGAATATCTTTCTGTCAAGGAAAGATATCAAGTACTTCAATTTAGAAAACAAAAAAGCATCCAATAACTTGGATGCTTTTTTTATTAGTAAACGTATAGGGCTCTAATAAGCTCTTTTGTCATTTCCTTCATAGAAATTAATAAAGGCCTGGTTGACTACTCTATTCCCTCCTGGCGTTGGGTAATCTCCTGTAAAATACCAATCTCCTAAATTGTCAGGACATGCGATGTGTAAATTTTCTACCGTTTGATAAATAACTTCAACATCTGCTTTTATATCTTTTGTTTTCAACATTTCAGCAATTTTAGCTGATACTTCTTCTGTAGTAAAAGGTGCGTAAATTTCTTTTACAAAATTCACTATTTCAATATCTTTCTTAGATTGCTGTGCTATCGATTTTTTGTAAACCTCTTCTAAGATACCTTCTTGCTTTGTATCTTTCAATAAAGCAACAGCCGCTTTAAAAGCAATAAAAGCCTCAATTCTTGCCATGTCAATTCCATAGCAATCTGGATATCTAATTTGTGGTGCGGACGAAACTACTACTATTTTTTTAGGACTTAATCTGTCTAAAATTTTAATAATACTTTTCTTTAAAGTGGTTCCTCTAACAATACTATCGTCAATAATAACGAGGTTATCGGTAGGCTTTACAACTCCATATGTAATATCATAAACATGCTCTACCAAATCATCCCTACTGCTATCATCTGCAATAAATGTTCTTAACTTTGCATCTTTAATTGCTATCTTTTCAAAACGAGGTCTTTCCGATAAAATTTCTGTCACTCTTTCCGCAGATAGTTTTGTTCCTCCAGCTAAAATTTTTGTTGTTTTTTGTTGATTTAATAAATCTTCAGCAGCTTCTGTCATTCCATAAAAAGAGGTTTCTGCTGTATTCGGTATATAAGAAAAAACCGTATTAGAAATATCTGAATCAATAGATTTTAAAATTTTCGGAAACACGAGTTTTCCTAAATTTTTACGCTCTTCATAAATACTCGCATCACTTCCTCGAGAAAAATAAATACGCTCAAAAGAACACGATTTCTTTTCTCTAGGCGCTAATACTTGTTCTACAGACGTTTTCCCATTTTTTTTAATAATAAGTGCATGCCCTCTTTCTAATTCTTGAACATCTTCTATTTTTACATTAAAAACAGTCTGAATTACGGGTCTTTCGGAAGCAACAACCACAGCTTCATCATCTTCATAAAAATAGGTTGGTCTAATTCCGTTTGGATCTCTCAAAACAAAAGCATCTCCATGACCCACTAAACCAGCCAATGCATAACCACCATCCCAGTTTTTTGCAGATCTTTTTAAAACATTTTGTAAGTCTAAATGCTGTTCAATGAATGGAGAGGCATCTTTTTTATTGAATCCTTTTATTTTTGCTTGTTGGTACAAACTAGAAACTTCTTCTTCTAAAAAGTGACCAATTTTCTCCATCACAGTGACCGTATCTGTAAACTCTTTTGGGTGCTGCCCTAGCTCTACCAATTCTTCTAATAATTGTTTCGAATTGGTCATATTAAAATTCCCAGCAACTATTAAATTTTGATGACGCCAATTACTTTGGCGTAAAAAAGGATGCACACTTTCGATACTATTTTTGCCAAAGGTGCCGTAACGAACATGTCCTAGAAATAAGTTTCCGATATATGGCATGTTTTCTTCTTGCCAAGCAACGTCGTCTTTTTTATCTGGATTTTGTTCTAAAACATCATTTAAACGATCATTAATTTGAGCAAATACATCTTGTATCGGTGTAGATTTATTAGAACGAACTCTACTAATATATCTAGTTCCTGGTGCTACATTAATTTTTACACTTGCAAAACCAGCACCATCTTGACCACGATTGTGTTGTTTTTCCATTAATAAATACATTTTATTAATCCCGTAAAAAGCAGAGCCGTATTTATCCTTGTAAAACTGCAAAGGTTTTTTTAATCGAACAAGTGCAATTCCGCATTCGTGTTTAATAGCGTCACTCATTGTATATCGTTTTTTGTGTTATTGTACTGTTGTTAATCTTCTTTTTATTTCAAAAAAAAATCCGCAGTCGAAACTGCAGATTTTTTTAAGATAATTTTATATCAAATTGGGTTAAGTCTCTAAACGCTTGCAAACGCGCTTTAATTTCGTCCGCAGTCAGCTCTTGCATACGCTCTGTACCAAACTTCTCTACGCAGAAGGACGCCAAATTAGAGCCATAAATTACTCCGTTTTTCATGTTTTCAAAAGAGATGTCTTCTGTTTTTGCTAAATATCCGCAAAAACCTCCTGCAAAGGTGTCTCCTGCCCCTGTTGGATCAAAAACTTCTGCCAATGGCAAAGCTGGTGCAGAAAACATTTTCCCTTCGCTAAATAGCAAAGCACCGTGTTCTCCTTTTTTAATTACCACATATTTAGGACCCATAGAATGGATCTTCTTTGCTGCATTTACCAAAGAATACTCTCCTGATAACTGACGCGCTTCTTCATCATTAATAGTTATTACGTCTACCCTCTTTAAAACAGTGTGTAAATCGGCTAAAGCAATATCCATCCAAAAATTCATTGTATCTAAAACAACCAACTTTGGTCTTTCACTCATTTGATCTAACACAGATGCCTGAGTTGATGGATGTAAATTTCCTAGCATTACAATACCAGCATCTTTAAATTTTTCTGGCACAACTGGTGTAAACGTTTCTAGTACGTTTAATTCTGTGATTAAGGTATCTCGAGAATTCATATCATTGTGATATTTCCCGCTCCAGAAAAAAGTTTTTCCATCTTTTACAACTTCAACTCCGTCTGTATTAATTCCCTTAGAATTCATCATTTCTAGATAAGAAGCTGGAAAATCACCTCCAACAACAGAAACAACACCTGTTTCTACTCCAAATTGAGAAGCTGCTAAACTCACAAAAGTTCCAGAGCCCCCTAAAATTTTATCTGTTTTACCAAAAGGTGTTTCAATAGCGTCAAAAGCTACAGTACCAACTGCTAATAATTTACTCATTTCTTAGATTTTATGCGTAATTTTGTAACTTACAAAACAGCTTTTTAAAAGCACAAAAATAAGTTTTAAAAATGACTATCAAAGAAATACAAGAAGAAATTATTGAGGAGTTTTCTATGTTTGACGATTGGATGGAACGCTATGAATATATTATAGATCTTGGTAAATCTTTACCAATTGTAGCAGATCAATATAAATTGGAGGAGAATTTAATAAAAGGCTGCCAATCTAAAGTTTGGTTGTACTCTGAATTAGATACTGATAAAGTCAAATTTACTGCAGATAGTGATGCTATTTTAACCAAGGGAATTGTGGCATTATTGTTGCGCGTTTTTTCAGAGCAAAAGCCAGCTGATATTTTAGATGCAGAGACTACTTTTATAGACAAAATTGGTTTAAAAGAACATTTAAGCCCAACAAGAGCAAATGGCTTAGTTTCTATGGTCAAGCAAATAAAGATGTACGCGATTGCGCAACAAATAAAATTATCAAATTAAGAATTTACAAAATGACAGACAAAGAATTAGAAGAAATTGGCGATAAAATTGTAGGAGTATTAAAAACTATTTACGATCCTGAAATTCCTGTAGACATCTACGAATTAGGTTTAATTTATGATGTTTTTGTGTCAGAAGATAGCAATGCGAAAATATTAATGACGTTAACATCTCCTAACTGCCCCGTTGCAGAAAGCTTACCAGTAGATATTGAAGAAAAAGTAAAATCTTTAAAAGAATTGACTAGCTGCGAGGTAGAAATCACTTTTGATCCCGCTTGGACATCAGAAATGATGAGCGAAGAAGCAAAACTAGAATTAGGAATGCTATAAGTAGTTTTCCTAATGCATTCCTAAATAAAAATAAAACGGGTATCATTTCGATATCCGTTTTTTTGATAGATTACATGCTCTTAAAAAGAGAACGCCACCAAACTATTTTCTCTTTTAACTTTACAACGAGAAAACTTTGAAACAGTAATAAAAATGGCAGAAGAAATTATAAATAAAGTTGCTAGCAGTAAACTAAAAACATTTGATCTTGAGGAAATCTATCCCGATGGAAAAAGAGTTTTGTTTGATATTAAAGGCTGGTTATTTG
>Ga0307998_1001254_pt1 | contig 13670 bp, 17 predicted proteins | sample Davwhametageno37_FD_203147 | JGI IMG/M metagenome (GOLD analysis project Ga0307998, IMG submission 203147) | Marine microbial communities from Davis Island wharf, Antarctic Ocean - #37 | ecosystem: Environmental > Aquatic > Marine > Unclassified | place: Antarctic Ocean: Davis Island wharf... | reverse complement strand
GACATTATGCTTGGCCTCCCATTACTATTACGTTACAAGGATTACCATCCCTTCTTGTTCCCACTTCAAAGTGATTTAGACGGCAACTTGCAGTAGCTAAGCTGGAAATATAAGTGTCTGAACCTCCATTACTCACAGTAGGTTCTACGTTAGAGCTTGCTGCATAGTTTGTATTTGCCATAGCTACAGCAAAGTTAGCAGTGTAATCACCAGTACCCGAATCAGTAATACTACTCACGTTCTCAGAGTCCCTGATAGCCACTGTGCTAGTACCATTAAAGTTTACCCAAGCTGTCGGGATTAACTTCTGACCCTTAACTGTAGGTATGCCACCATCTACCTTCATTAGATCATTTGCTTTGACTGTACTCATAAGACCACCCACGTTGACCCAGAGGCCACTGTTACTGTCTTCCCTGAGTTCACTGTAATCGGCCCTATAGTCATACCATTTTCTGAACCAGCAAAGGTTATGTTCTCTGCTATTACTTTGGCATTGGTTCTTACTACTGAAGCTGTACCTAGTGATGGACCACCTAGTGCATTATCAAGTGCGCTAGCCAGTACATCACCACCAGCATCCAGAAGAGTCGCCATGTTTCTTGCTCTGCTCATCCTGCGATCTCCGTGATGATTAAAGTGGTTTCATAGCCGTTAACGTCAATAGAGACAGCCCCGCTTACCTTGTATACCTGAAAGGAGTACTCTCTAGCAGTTGTAGTTGTATTAGAAACAACTCCATTCATGGGGTACATACTGATTATATTCGTAGAGCCGCTGTTATACTGTCCATAACTGCCTCCTCCATTGACGAGAGTTGAGTTTGTCTTATCAAATAGACGGGCTTTGAAAGACGAAATGGATGAGCCTTCTTGCCATCTCATTACTACTTGTATGGTGATTGTGCTAGAGGATGATTTAGGCGTGATGCTGGCTTTTATTACGTCAGTAAAGCTGGTTACAGATACCGTGGATACAAGTGCGCCTTGCACACTAACAACTTGCAACACAGCACCCGTAGCTGCCCTAATATTATCAATGCCAGTAGCACCCGTTATAGTTGTAGTCATATCTCACTACTCCTATGGTTTGGGTATAGCTACTTTTATAGCAGCAATGGCATCATGCCAAGTTGTCGTTGAATTAACTAAATCGTCAAAACGCATTTCGTCCTGATTCAATTTGTCGTATTCAACTTTACGTGAACGTGCGTATGCTTGAGCATCGTAAGCCGCTTGAAGACGAATGACTTCTGCTGCTAATGCTGCTGCTGTTGGTTCTGTTTGCTCGGTGTCTAACCACTCTAGCTCGTCTCCACGGAGAACCCACTGGGCTGCTGGAGTAAGGGATTGTAGTGCGTCTACTGTGTTCATAGCTTGTTATCCTTTAATTTCTGTTACTATAATTGTCTTTTGAAACCTGCCAAGCTCACTGATAGTAATGTTTCCATTCGTGTTGTATACGGCCATCTGTATCTTGTAAGTTACTGCTGAAGTTGTCGCAGGAGAGTCTATGTCAACATCACTAAAGCTGGTGTAGACATTCGTTGCAGCAGCGGTGTAGAGCATATATTTATCAGCAGGTGTATATAATGGAGTTGAATCTCTTACAATACGAAAAGAGGCTCCATTATTAGCTGCTGCTAAATATATATTTTGTAGTGAATACTCTACTTTAATTTTTGATGATGTTGACGTAGGGGTTATTGATACGCTTAAACCCAAATCAACAAAACTTGATGATGTGCTTGCAAATGCTGCTGTGCTTGAGCCTTCAACAACTTGCAATACACTACCGCTAGCCATGCTAGCACTCGTCATACCACTCAACTGGTTGGTCAATGCAATCGTGCCACTACCTGAGACAGTCTCAAGAACGTCTGTTTTTAGTTTAGAAGCCATTATCCTTGTATCTCCGTAATAATTATCTCGGATGTGCCACGTTCTTGAGCACCTCCTCCGATAGTTCTGTTGGTTGCAAAAGGTGCTCCATAGTTACTTTCAGCAACTAAGGCAAAGGTTATAGCTGTTCCTATGACTGAGGACGTACTTACTAGAGTTTGAAAGTTTGCAGACTCAGGCGTTGAATCATCGTTGTTGCCGTCATCAAAACTGGTCACAGGGACAGTCAATCCGTGACGCGACCCTTGACCATTTATGTTTACCCTTGTCGTATTCATTTGGATATTAAATACGCAATCGTGTGCATTACCAACTTCACCTAACCATCTAACATAAACAAGAAACTTACTATTTGTGCCTTTGGGCGTAATTGCTTTTTCCATATTACCCACCACAGTGTCACTTGTAGATAAAGTTTGGGTAGTCTGTGCGGTGTCTAAGTGACTAACAACTTGCAACACTGAGCCAGTGGGTAACGTAGTTGTACCCTGACTCTTCAAGTCTAAGGTCTTACCTGCTGCAATCTTAATCACCTCACCTGCTGGTGCGGATAGTTCTTTTAGTTCTAATGTACTCATACGATACTCCATGTGCCATTTAGAATTATTGTGTTACCATCAGCAATAGTTATCGGACCTGCGCTCATACCATTAGTATTGGCTGGGATTGTGATGTTCTCACTGATAGTGTTGGCATTGGTTCTAATGATTCCATTGACGCCAAGAGCAGGACGTTGTGTATTAATAAACGTCTGTGTTTGGGCCTGTGTGTAAGTATTAGCTACTGCAAAATCATTAAAAGTTAGTATAACTATTTCACTACCTGTGGCAGCACCCGCAGCTAAAACTATGTGAGTCCCATTAGTTGCAGTGTAATCACTTTCGTCTAATGTAACACCATTCAAGGTTACAATAATATTAAATGCTATATAAGCTAATGTATTACTATTGGAATCTGCACCTGTGAATGTAGTCTGGTTGTTTGTTGCTACAAACTTATACTTTGCTAATGCTGCTTGTACTGATGCAAACCCATCGACATGGCCTATATAGGACATAAATTATCTCCTTAAGCAATTTCTAGAACACTTGCAAATACTTCAAGATCACCTGCAACTGATGCAGTTAATCCAAGAATATCTCCAGCTTCTAAGTTAATAGGTTTATCCAGAACTAAAGTAGAGTCTGCTGGCACAGGGACTGTTTTACAAATGTGCCGATAGGTTGAGCCACCATCTATTGTAACCTCTACTGTTACGTTAGCATCGTTTACTCCGTCAATATTAGAGATGTATAGTGCATGTATAACTGACTGAGTGTTAGCTGGTGCTGTGTATAATGTTGTGCGTGACGTACCAATTGCCACACCTGCATTCTTAAATGTATTTGCCATTGTTGGTTAACCTCCTAAGGCTATTGCCATTGCTACCGAGGTACCAATAGGATCATATACTGTTGCTAAATTATTAACTGAAGTCGTTGTTGCTTTAGCATCTAACGCTGCCTGTAATCCAGTAACAACAGATATAGCATGATTTGATGGGTGCGAATAGTTGTTAGCATTGTCTGCAATATTAGATAGTTTAGTAAACTGTGAATCAGTGAAAGCGTTAGTCTCAGCCTGATAAGCAGTTTTAATCTGTGCACCAGTTTGATCTGCAGTAGCACTAGTTTCAATATTAGATAGTTTAGTAAACTGAGCGTCTGTAAACGCATTAGTCTCAGCCTGATAAGCAGTTTTAATTTGTGCACCAGTTTGATCTGCAGTAGCACTGGTTTCAATATTAGATAGTTTAGTAAACTGTGAATCAGTGAAAGCGTTAGTCTCAGCTTGATAAGCAGTTTTAATCTGTGAACCAGTTTGATCTGCAGTAGCGTTGGTTTCAACAGTGTCTAGTTTAGTACCATCTACAGATACATCACGACCATCAAAAGTACTGTTAGTGGTAACAGCACCTGTCATTACACCACCACTTAACGATAGCTTAGATGCAAGGGCTGCAGTAGCTGCGTTAGCAGATGTTGTTGCTGAGTTAGCTGATGCTGTCGCAGAGTTAGCTGAAGCTGTCGCTGAGTTAGCCGATGCTGTCGCAGAGTTAGCTCCTGCTGTTGCTGAGTTACCAGAGGCAGTTGCAGAATTAGCGGATGCAGTAGCTGATCCAGCTGAGTTGTTTGCTTGAGTGGTTGCAGTATTAGCACCAGATGTTGCAGTAGCTTCAGGGTTTTCCCAAGCTGAACCATTATAAAACTTAGTGTTGTTTAGTGAACTGTTAAAGTAAACAGCACCTGTTAACAAAGAGTTACCATCGTTATCTACTGTTGGGTCTGATGATTTAGTACCTAAGTACCTGTCATCAAATGTATCATACAATGTTACGATAGCTGCTCTATCAGCTGCAGTGGCGACTCGGTCTAACCCGGTTTGAACTTTGTCTGCTTCTGCAAGAACTACATCTGCATGTGTCAACACCACATCAGCATGAGTTAAGACTACGTCTGCATTGGTCAATACAACATCAGCGTTTGTAGACACTAATCTTGCTGCTGCATTTGCAGCTGACAAAGCTGCTGCAACTTTAGACAAGTTAGCTGCGCCAGCTGCTGTTAATGAAGATGCAAGTTCACTTGTTGTTTCACTTCTAAAAGAACCACCTTCGGCTCCGTTGTTTACTAACCCAGCACCCGAAGCGCTAGGAGAATATGTAATAGCCATCTATGTGGTCCCCTTATAGTAACTCAGACACTTGGTAAGTGGCTGCATTAGAAGCACCAGAAACCCTACGTTTCTTCTCTTCACTATTTAATTCGTTGATACCTGCCATTTGTTTATTAAGGTATTTAGCTGCTTGGTCATCACTACCTAGGTATTCAAAGGCGTGATGCAATGCACCCCATAAAAGAATACGTTCGTTCTCATCACGTAACCAGTTAGAAACTTCGTTACCTATGTAGTATGCTCCTCCAATCTGAACAGCACCTGATACACCTGAGTTAGATGAAGTAGTATTACCAGCATCTATGTTAGCTTGACTGACAACATATGTAGAATCCATATCAAACAATCTACGATAATAATGTATTTCGTATATGTCTCCTACCGAAGCTGCAGGGTGGAACAATAACTCAGACCCTTTACGGGTAAATGAACCATGTTCTTTTGTTGTGTGTTTATCTGTGAAAGACCTAAGGTCTAATTTATTATCAAAGACTAACGAGTTACCTGCGCTGTCTTTCACTTGAAACATAAGTATCTCAGTAACATCTGGTGGAATCTGAAGAGATGTTTCACCAGCAGTTGTGATTGCTGCATACTGATGTGTAAACTCCAAAGGAGGGATGCGTAGTTCTCTGTAACATAAGTCTGCAGAGTAATCAATAAAATCAGCAACTAGCGAATCCGATAACACGGAGCTGTCCCTGTTTGCCCAATCGCGTACCTTGGCGACTAATGCAGTATACTTTGGAGTTGACATTTATTATATCCTCTTTAGTATCTCCGAGACTGACCATGCGTAAGCAGATCTGGGTACTCTGAGATTATAATCTTTTTAAGTCTTGCAACTAATGGTTTATCACTCATAAAGTCTTGAGCATTAATGTCAATCTTATGATTGGTGAGTATGTCTATTGCAACAATATCTGGTATCACTGCAAATGATCTGTAGTGACTAGCTGCACCAGAAGCATCATAGATGTCTCTAGATTCTTTTGCGTAGTCACGGTATGCACTAACGTCTTGAGATAAAGAAAAGTTACTTAAATCTGTTTCTACGTTAAAGCTGTGTTTGTTATCTTCCTGAGATTTAAAGCCCATGAGATGGTGTCCTCCTGAAAAAAGAGGGGTCCCTTTGGAGGACCCCTTTGTATAGCTTAGTGGTTAACCAAGCAAACCAACGATCAATCCACAACCTGAGGGGTTGCGAACTTCTAGCGAACATTCTTCTACGATCTGACCAATGGTGCTGTCACCTGCCTGACCTACTTCAGTCTCATGTAGAGCACGAAGGGTAGCAATGTTGTACCATTGTGGATCATAAACTAATGCAGAGAAATCCTTAGAACTAGTAGTGGCGTTACCAGTTGTGTTATGAGCCAAGCCCATAATGTAGTTAGGTACGATCTTAATAGTTCCAAAGTCACTGTCATACATTTCAACTGATTGGCGAAGCTTACCACTGTCATCAATGTTACGAGATACGTTAGATCCAGCAGCTTGAGCTTTTGCAGAGAACTTACGCTTGTTAGCAGGTGAAGTCATCATGACAGTGGCTTTACCACCTTCCTGATAAATAGTCTGCATTGCGTCATCAACGTTGCTCAATTCAAGAGCAAGCAAGTTAGCATCATTAGCACCACGTACGATAACACCACAAGTACCAGCACCTGTAGCACTAGGTGCAGTGTATGCAGATCCATCAGCCTTACCAGCATTAACAACGTTAACATTGGTGAAAGCTTGGTAACCACCCATCTTACGAGTGCCTGAGCCATTTGAAGAGTTCCAAGAGTGGACCAAGTCATGCTCAACGTCACGTCGAAGTTCAGTACCACGCTTCTTCAACTGGTAAGCATACTCGTCTGCAACGCCAGCTTGATCAACTGCTCGCTTAGAACCAGATACTTCAACAGTCTTAGAGTTGATCTGAGTGTAGTTACCCAAGCGAGTACGCATAGGCTCTGCAGTTTGAGCTGCATGAGTAGTGGAGTAAGAAGAACCTTCAGCCACTTGGTTAGAACCGGGTGCTGCTAATTCATCAGTAGTCCATTCGTGTAGGATTCCTTTAGACTTAGTCTTGCCGATAGATGAATAAAATGGAGTGTCATCACGTGTGATCATAGTAATAAAATTAGCTAAGTCTTCACGTTCAGATACACCTAAACTAGTAGTTCCAGCTGCCGCTTTTGGGCCGCCTGTTGCGAAATTACGTCCTGCCATGTTAAATATTCCTTATAAATAAAAAGTAAAAAGTTAAGGATTAGCGGAACTTGGATAGATTCTTTAAGAATGCTAACTGATCATTCTCTGAACCTTCACCTGTAAGAACTTTATTACGAACTGAAGAGTCTGCTTTTGCTTGCTTTGACGAACGGCTCATGCCTTTCTTAACTGGGGCTGATTTAGCTTTAGGCGTTGCCTTACGCTTAACAGATCCTTTAGATACCTTTAGCTTTAGCTTTCGGTAATCGTCAATAAACTTAACAACATTTGCATCGTTTACAAAAGACATTAGCTCTGGTGGTATACCTTCGTCTAATGCAAATTGATTGATAGAATCTGCGTCATCAATGAATGATGGTACAAGTGTAGCAATATCCTCGTTAAACTTAGCTGCAATTATTTCTTGCTGTTGCGTATACTCTAATTGCTGTTTCTCTTGGATTGCTTGTGCAACACCTTCACGTTTCTTTCGAGCGTTCCAGTATGCATCTTGTGCAGTTTCGCGTTGATCTTTCAGTTCTGTGATTTCATAAGTGTTACCCTCTTTACGGGCTTCCTTAATCTTATCATCAAAGCTATGGTACTCAGCTGCAAGTTCATTTTCTTCACCTTGAAGTTGTTCTTGCAGTAATGCAGCCATGCCTGTTAGTTCTTGAAGTTTGCTACTTTGTTCAGTCTCAAACTCCTTACGTTGTTCACTAATCTTGTTTCCCTTTTTAGACAAGCTTTGATCTGTTGCATAACCTTTACGGAGTTCTTCAAGAGTTAAGTGTTGCTCAACTCCATCGATCTTAACTGGTACTTTATAGTCCCAATCAATATCCTCTTCTGTGAGTAAGTCGGTGTCTTGGGCAGATTCATCATCATCCTCTTCACCATCTTCTTCATTTGAAGTGTCATCTTCTTGATCTAGTGTATCGTCTTCCTCTGTATCGTCTTCAGTGGGAACTTCATCTACAGAATCTTCCGGGTCAAGTTCTACATCGTCTTCTGGTAGATCAATCTCGATACCTAAATGTTTGGCCATTGGCCCCATCGGTACTGGAATGTCATCAAAACTCTGTGGTTGTTGACCAGCATTGAAAGCAGCGTCATCTCCGTTGGAGGTAGATGCTGGAATGTTTTCGTTGCTCATAATTTATTATCCCTTATAGTCCTCATTTACTTGGTCTTACTCTTGGCCTGTGCTGCAACAGGTGCCTTTACGGGCTTGCTGTCAGGATGGCCTACGATCTTATCTTGCACGAAGGTTAGTGCGGATGACATTGCTTGTAGGGTACCAGCATGTAATCGGCTCTTCTCGTGGCCTCTCCCCATCTCTCGGATTAGGGATACTTGGGATCGTTGTAAGTCTAACTCAGCTTTATGGAGTTCTTCTAGCGTATTAGTTGGAATCATTATCTTGTTCCTCATCTTCTAAATGTGATTGATCAATGTACTCTTGGTTGAAACCGTAAGTCTCTATCTGAATCAATCGTTCTTTAACGGAGCCTAAGCCCATAGCCACATGGTAGAGATATTCTCTTTCCTTGGTGCAGTGTGCCTCCGTGTTTAGCCACTTCATAAATAGATCTGATAGTATGTCGCCATACGCTTCAGTAAAGAACTCATCTCTCTCTTTCTTAGAGAAAGTAGCCTTTGCTAAAGCAGTCTTGGCATCCGCGAATGGTCCCGGACGGTAGTTACCATCAGACTGAAGTTGCGGCTTGACCTTCTTGTCAATACCAGTTTTATACTTCTTCATCTGTGTTAGTCTCTTTGTTAATTAGGTTTGGGGTCTATTATGTAGACTGAGACCCCATGCAGTCAGATACAGTATCACCCCCTTATCCAAGTACTCCCGGAGGTGCTCCCATAGGGGCCTCTTCAGGTGCAGTTGGGGCAGCTGTTGCTCCAGCAGTAGTAGTCATGACGTTAGTCACAAGTGCTTGTGCCTTTGCATACAGCGTGTCAATGTTAGTTTTGGTGGGCATAGGCTGCTGTTCTTTACCAGCATCTAAGGCTAACTTCGACCATTCCTGTTCAGACTTATCCAGTGCAACCATAAGTTGCTTAAGATTATCTTGAATGGCATTCTGGGCTTGTACGTTTGTGTAGTCAATGTTAGCTTGTTGTAAATCTACTGCTAACTTCTGTGTCAACTCTTCAAGCTTTGCGGCTTTTGCCTTAGCTTCCTGATCTTTCTTTTGACCTTCTTCTGCCTTGGCTTTAAACTCATCTGTATTTATATCTATAAGATAATCTAGAGGGTCTAAACCTAAAGCATCAAACGCTTGTACTGCAATAGTCGAAGCTGCAGTTGGAGCTACAACAGCACCTGCACCAGCGTCCCTAAGGGCTGGGAGGATTTGTTGACCTATCATTTGTAACTTCTGTAACTGGGTCTGGTTACTGGCATCACCAACATCTGCTTCTACAGACATATACTCGATTCCGGGTAAATCATCTATTAACACATCGAGATATCGTTGATTTCCAGTGTAGTCTCCTACAGACCCACCACGCATTTCTTTTCGCATTGTACGGTAGATACCTTCAAGGAGTTCCCGTCCACCAGTTTCCATGAATCTACGAGCGATAAATTGTATACGTAGTTGTGCAGCTGACTGCACTTGTGACACCTTAGCTTCTGAGTTTCCAGACACATATAAGGCATCGTTAAGACCTTGGGCTGCTTTAGACAGACCCGTGGCTTGTTCCTTGTGACCCTGTAAGAACTGAAGTAGTGGTACAGTTCCTGTTGATATTTGCTCTGGGGGTAACGATGCAACTGCACCTTGTGGGTTACCATTAGAAGCAATGATCTGCTTGGGCTTCATGTTTTGTAAAGCAGAGAAGTCTACTACATTGGGATCTGCAATCTTAGGTGCATAGTTTGTTAAGTATGTATTCTCAACAAAGCCACGTAAGATAGCTGTAGATGCTAATGTAGAAGGACGAACCATATCTGACATAGATAAACCTTCAAGTTCGAAAGGTATTTCGAATGGTGTGAAGGTTGCTACTTGGATATGATCTGCATCTTCTTCTTCTAGTATAGTGTCCCCTACACGTACAATATACTTTAGTTCAGCTATGCCATCACCGTCACGATCTACATATACCCAACAGCGGAGTATAACAGCAGACTCTGTGGCTTCTAGTTGATTGTCATCACCTGAACCTAACAACAAGGTTGTTCCGATAGCTTGCTTACGTGCAAGTGCATCTGTGTTGAGTTCAGTGGCGTAGTGCACACCTGTCTCTACAGTTGACCAATCAACACTTTCAGCCTGTTCAGGCCAACGTTCTCTGATTTCGGATCTTGTCATTTCTTCTTCAAAACCTACAAAGGATGCATCGTGTATACCTGTAGCCCCTCTACCGACTCTTAGAGACTCAGGTGGTACTGCTGACACAACAACTTTGTTGGTAACTTTTGTACGCTTAAGTCGTACATCAAGGTAGTTACCTGTTTGTTCATCTAAATATATATCACCTGTTGTGGTGATCTCTGGATCTGCTAGCTCAACATCAAGCGAAGTGCTGTCAATTGTCTCGTACTCTTCAAAAGAAATAGTTTCTTCTGAGGCGTATGTCCATGTTACTGCTGATAGTTTCCACATTAAGGCTGACTTAAGCCATGTGTTTAGAACTGACCAACCCCTGTTCTTAGAGAACAAGCAATGGTTTAGTAGCTCTGAGGCTGCAGTAGCCCTATGATATGCTAGTGGAGTACGGTCATAAGACTTAAACTTAGCAAGCTTATTGTTATCAAACAGTAGCTCAGAAAGCACTGCAGTGTAACCTTCAATTGCTTCAACTGTATCTGACGACACAATACGAGATACACCCTGTGGCTTTAAATGCCCTTGAGGTATCATCGCGTATTCATAGGTTGACTTCTGACGTTCATCAGATAGCTCTGAGGTATCTAAGAAACTGGCACTAGATTGTGTCAGCTTATAATCTAGAAGAGTATTTAACTCCTCATCAGATACTTGTACTTTGTATCCGTCTTCATTGTAACTTGTCATTCACGACACCTCTTATATGTGGGTAAGCACCCTACAAATCAATCTATTAGAATTAGGTGGTTTCATTACTTATCTTTCCCGATACGCGAAGAAACCTTAACAAACGTCTTTTCATAGTGGAGGACTATGGGAAATACTTAAAGCCATTGAGTGTTGTCAACTACAAATGATTGGTTCTTAAAAGAAACCCTTGTTGTTGACAGCCTGTCTCCGTGAGTACGAAGAACCTCTAAGGCTATTGCTGTTGCTATTACTGTGTCATCATGACAACCTGAGATAGCATTTGTTTTGCCACTGGCATCAGCCACATAGTTCATACACTCTTGTATGATAATGGGGGACGATAGAGCTATGTCATCATTCTCTATTGCGTTCTTAAGATGCCCTATGATCATTGGCTTAGTAGCTTGGGTAGTCCTCCAGCCCAGACGAGTACCTTCCTCATTAGATACATTAGCTACTTTAGTTTGATGGTATAAGTTCACGTAATCCATTTGTTTTAATCGGTTTAGTGTTGCTATACCTAAGGAATTAGATTCCACTGCAAGCAGAGAGTTGTTATAGTATCTACCTAAATAGAATAATAGATCACCATATTGAGTGGGGTCTATCTTGTTATTACGGTAGACAGCACACACTTCTCTGTCTGCATTTAATACTACTGCTGCTGAGTAGTCTTGTCCAACACCTAAGGCACAGTCAGCTCCGATGATGAAGTTACTGTCAAACTTAGGGTACTTAAAGATCTCCAGTTGTCCTTCCCTGTGATCGTCAAACATACATGATTCAATACTAAAGTTTTGTTTCTTAACACATGGTATAGTTTTTGTATTCATCAACTTACCAGTGTCAAACACATTAGATCCTGAAACTATAAATGCTTCATTAGCTGTAGATGGGTACTCTTGTTTAAACTTATCTACACCCCCTTCGGCTATCTTAAGACGCCTCCAGTATAACTGTTCAATATCCAAACCGTGTAAGGTTTGTAGTTCTTCCTCTGCTTCTGTGATAGTCTCTGAGAATATCTCAGGTTCTAGTACAAAGCGTCTGTACTCTGGCATAAGGAACCAAGGTACAAAGATAGGTACGTACTCGTTCTCACCAGCAACTGCACCCTTCCATAACCTGTGGAACTCATTGCCTACACCATTAGCTGTAGACTCCAGTATTACTTCTGTGCCATCAGCTTGTGAGATACCTTGGAATAAGCCAGCAAGTATCTTTGCATCATGAGTCCAAAAAGCAACCTCAGATAGGTGAGCAATAGTTGGTGTGGTTCCACGACCAGCCTCAGGGGAACCTGCTGTGTACAGACGATATCCTGAGTCATTATGTTCAAACCCAATCTCCTTAGAGTTAGACTTCTTGAGTATAGGTGTGAACTCAGGTTTCATATTCTGGATTATGTTCCGGGACATGGCAAAGAGTGCATCGGATGTTGCTGAGTCATGAGCCATAACTACTGACTTATTGTATGGTGTCAGGTAAGACTTCCAGTATACACGCCCACAAGAGTAAGTGGATAAACCCATCTGTCTTGCTTTGAGTATAATGGCTCGTACCTTGCCTGTTTCCTTTAATTGTTTCTCTATTGCATCGTCTACAATCTGTTGTGCTGCATTAAAAACTAAGGGTATGAAACCTTTAGATGCATCTTTTGGTAATATACGGATCTGTTCTTTGGCAAACTCTTGAAAGGACCCCTCGTATCTTGAGAGATCCTTACGTTTACGTGCTTCTACTGCTAAAGCCAGCTTCTGTCTATTCGTCATAGACGAACTTTTATTGTTTATTTCAGTTTCCAAAGGGAGTCCTCCAAGACTACGTTTAGGTAACCCCCGGCATAGAGGTTTTTAAGCAATACAAAATAAATAAAAGAGTAGTTACCTCATGGTGCTTCTAAGGAACCTATAGTACCTATAGTATCCCTAAGGAACCTACTAGTATATAAGAAGGTATAGCAGTAGTAGTTAACCTTAGGGACTCCTTAAGAACCCTTAAGACATCCTTACTACTCTTTGAGGGGGGTATCTGACCATTATATCTATATATATTAGATACAGGTACAGTGATGTAGTTACTCAGAGACCCCCTCGTATCTCTTAAGGTAGTTCCTTACCGTGTCCAGTATGGTACTACCCTAACTACTTCACTAGTGTTCCTATAAGGTACTTAAAAGATTATCTGAGAGAAAACCCTTAGTGTTCCTATAAGGTACTTAAAAGATTACAGAAGTTTATCTCAAGGATACACGGGTAAGTCCCTATATATCAAGGTACCCTTCATACTTCAGGGACCCCCCTTGATATCCCTCAGAACTCCCCAAGAATCCCTAAGGATCCTTTAGTAATCACCTAGAACTACAGAAGGGTTGTGTGTTCTGTTGTAGTCCCGAGGGGTACCGGGGGATAGCCCAAAGAACTCCCAAAGAAGTACATATATACCCATACATACACAATGTATTACAGCAGTACTAACATAGTCCTAACATAGTCCTAACAGTAGTCCTAACAGTAGTCCTAACATAGTCCTAACATAGTCCTAATATAGTCCTAATATAGTCCTCAAGGAATAGCCGAAACACTGCATACTAAAGACATTGACTAATAGTGTACTCAGACATGTCTCACTTCGTGAGCCAGAGCTGTCTGACTTAGTTCATACTAAAGACATTGACTAATAATATACTCAGACATGTCTCACTTCGTGAGCCAGAGCTGTCTGACTTAGTATTGACTTGGAGCCTTTGGCTCCTTTAAGGTACTACTTTCAGTACCACCAACTCATCCAAGAGGATTAGCCCATGAGTCTT
>Ga0307998_1001252_pt1 | contig 13675 bp, 15 predicted proteins | sample Davwhametageno37_FD_203147 | JGI IMG/M metagenome (GOLD analysis project Ga0307998, IMG submission 203147) | Marine microbial communities from Davis Island wharf, Antarctic Ocean - #37 | ecosystem: Environmental > Aquatic > Marine > Unclassified | place: Antarctic Ocean: Davis Island wharf... | reverse complement strand
TGATTTCAAAAATGCATTCCCTTTGGATTATGATTTTTTCTTTAGCTGGAATTTAAACAGCTTAATTTCTAGTGGTGGGTTTGGTTTATTCATTCTAGTCTGGGGAATCGTATTGACCTTAGTTGTAGTACCTGTAATGGTTTATTTCTTTGGAAAAAGATGGTACTGCTCTTGGGTATGCGGTTGCGGTGGTTTAGCAGAAACTCTTGGCGATCCATTCAGACATCTTTCGAATAAATCAATTGGAGTCTGGAAGCTAGAACGTTGGTTGGTTCATGGAGTGCTTGCATTTTCGTTAATCATGACAGGATTTACACTGTACTCCTACTTTTCGGGAGCACAAATTATTTTGGGAGTCAAAACCCAAACAATTCAGAACATATATGGGTTTCTAATTGGATCTATTTTTGCCGGTGTAATCGGAACAGGTTTCTATCCTATATTTGGAAATCGTGTATGGTGTCGATTTGGATGTCCACTCGCTGCATACTTAGGATTGGTACAGCGATTTAAATCACGCTTTAGAATTACAACAAATGGGGGGCAATGCATTTCCTGTGGGAATTGTTCTACTTATTGCGAAATGGGAATCGATGTACGTGCATATGCTCAAAAAGGTCAAAGTATTGTTCGTTCTTCCTGCGTGGGTTGTGGAGTTTGTTCTGCGGTTTGTCCAAGGGGAGTTTTGAAATTAGAAAATGGCCCTTTAATGAAAGAACCTTTTCTCCTGAGTTTCCTTTAGGAAACACCTTGAAATAAAATTATTTTTTCTTATTAAAAGCTCAAATCAAGAACTGGCTTATCTTTACGCAAAACCAGTATTCATAGTTCTTTTATGCGACGAATTAAAGTAATTATACCGGCCTATAACGAACAAGATTCTATTGGACTTGTAGTTAAAGATATTCCGCAAATAGTTGACGAAATTATTGTCGTAAATAACAACTCTTCAGACAACACAGTAGAGGTTGCTCGTGCTGCTGGAGCTAAAGTTCTTACAGAAAAAAGAGGTGGGTATGGGTATGCCTGTCTCAAGGCCATTGATTACATCAAAGAGTTAGAATCTAAGCCTGATATTATTGTTTTTCTGGATGGAGATTATTCAGATTATCCCAAAGAACTTCTTCAAATTGTAGCACCTATACAAAATGGAGCTGCTGCTTTTGTAGTTGGCGCTCGTGTTAAAGAATTGAGAGCACAGGGCTCAATGACACCCCAACAGGTATTTGGAAATTGGCTGGCATGTTTTTTAATGAGGGTTCTTTATAAATCAACGTTTACCGATTTAGGACCCTTTAGAGGCATTCGATGGGACACCTTAGTAGGTCTTAATATGAGTGATAAAACATATGGTTGGACTGTTGAAATGCAATTAAAAATTTTACAAAAAGCAATTCCATATCAGGAGATTAAAGTGAATTATAGGGAAAGAATCGGAGTGTCGAAAGTTTCTGGTACCATAAAAGGAACTATCTTTGCAGGAATAAAAATTATCGGGTGGATTTTCAAACATTACATATTTAGATAACTAAAATGGAGAATATTTGGCTATACCTTTCTCTTGTTTTAATGTTTTTATACTCAGTATCTTTAATTCTGGTATTATTCTACAGTCTTTCACAATTAAACTTATTGTGGAATTATGTTCAATTCAAAAAAAAAAAAGAAAAACATCCCGTCTTAGACATTAGCAACCCAGAAAAAATTCCCTTTGTAACCATTCAACTTCCTGTTTTCAATGAGCTCTATGTAATGGAACGCTTGTTGGAATGCATCAATCTGATCGACTATCCCAGAACAAGATTAGAAATTCAAGTATTAGATGACTCGACGGACGAGTCCGTTGAACTTACTCGAGGTTTAGTCGATGATCTAAAAAAAGGAGGACTTGACATTACGCAAATTAGAAGAAAAGATCGAGTCGGCTTCAAAGCTGGAGCACTCAAAGAAGGTTTGACCACTGCTAAAGGAGAGTTTATCGCAATTTTTGATGCTGATTTTTTACCGCAAAGCGATTGGCTTTTACAAACTATTCCACAATTTGAAAACAAAGAAATTGGTGTCGTACAAACCCGTTGGTCGCACATCAACCGAGATTATTCTGTACTTACACAAATTCAGGCATTTGCACTAGACGCTCATTTTACCCTGGAACAAGTTGGCAGAAACAGTAAGAATCACTTCATGAATTTCAATGGTACTGCTGGAATTTGGAGAAAAACATGCATTATTGATGCAGGAAACTGGGAAGGCGATACCCTCACCGAAGACTTAGACCTAAGCTACAGGGCTCAGTTGAAGAATTGGAAATTTAAATATATGGAAGAAGTAGAAACACCTTCAGAACTTCCAGTAGAAATGAGTTCTATTCGTTCACAGCAATTCAGATGGAATAAAGGAGGTGCAGAAAATTTTCAGAAAACGGCAAAGAAAGTAGTTCAGTCTAAAAACATAAAACTTTCTACCAAATTACATTCTGTTTTACACTTACTCAATAGCACCATGTTCCTCAATGTGTTTTTGGTTGGAGTTCTTAGTATTCCAATGTTATATATTAAAAACGAGTGGGGGCACTTGAGTTTTTATTTCGATCTTTCTAGCTTTTTTATTATCAGTACGCTTATATTCTTTAGTTGTTACTGGGTTCTCTATCGATACATGAAAGGCGGCGGACTCCTAAACTTCTTAGAATACATCAAACTCTTTTTCACCTTCTACACCATTGCCATGGGATTTTCGTACCACAACTCACTTGCGGTTTTAGAGGGACATCGGGGAAAAAGAAGTGATTTTATACGAACACCAAAATTCAATATCAAGACCTTAAAAGACTCTTGGGGAAAAAACAAATACACCTCAAAAAAAGTCTCAAAAAACATTGTAATAGAGGGGTTTCTAACGCTTTACTTTTTGTTTGGAATGTACAGTGCTTTTGTGGTTGGAGAAGCCGGTGATTTTGGCTTATTCCCTTTTCATCTGATGCTCTTTATTGGTTTTGGATTTGTGTTTATGAATTCATTTAGAACTCAGGCCTGATGATAAACGGGAGAAGCTTCAAAGAGATTCTCCAGGCCGCACCAATACTATTGAGTGTGTTGGGATATTATTTCATGGGATTTGAAATTGATCGTGCACAAAGCTTCATCCTCATTCCACTTTACTTAACTCTTTTCTTTTGCAGCTATCCTTTGATCTTTAAAGACTATCCCTTAAAGCAAATATTTTGGACTGGAGTTTTATTCCGATTAATTTTCCTCTTATCTACTCCCCTGTTATCTCAAGATTTCTTTCGATTCCTTTGGGATGGAATGCTTTTATCAAACAGACTAAATCCCTACGAGGCAACTCCAAATCTTCTCAATCAAACTTCTGTCTTATTCTCTACTCCATTCAGTCAAGAACTTTACAGTGGCATGGGAACCTTAAGTGCAGCGCATTATTCAAATTATCCACCAATAAACCAATGGGGTTTTTACCTTGCTTCGCTCGTTGGAGGAAATTCCATACTTGCCAATATTATTAGCATACGGGTGGTATTGATTTTATCGGATTTGGGTGTCTTTTGGTTTGGAGTCAAACTACTTGATTACTTAAATCTCTCTAAAAAAAGAATCGGACTCTATTTCCTAAACCCTTTGATCATTGTCGAATTGACAGGGAATTTACACTGGGAAGGCTTTATGATGTTCTTTTTCTTATTCGGGCTGTATTTGATTTTCACTAAGGGTGAATGGAAATGTGCAACGATTCCAATGGCAGCATCTATTGCAACCAAACTAATTCCACTTCTTATACTGCCACTATTTTGGCGCTTTTTAAAACCTAAAAAAAGTATTTTCTTTGGTACTCTTGTACTCTTGTGTTTGTTGATTTTTTTTATCCCATTCTTTTTGGGAAATAACAACCTAAATCATTATCTCAAAAGCATCGGTCTCTGGTTCAATCGATTTGAATTTAATGGAAGTATATACTATGTGATACGAGAGATAGGATATGAAGTAAAAGGATATAACATCATTCGGAAATTAGGAAAAATATCGCCTTACATCATAGTCGCTATCGTTGCTGTTTTTACTTTAATCAGAAACAATAAAACTCCACAAGCATTATTAACTGGAATGTTGTTTTGCTTAAGTTGTTATTTCTTTATTGCGACTACAATACATCCCTGGTATATTGTGTCGTTGGTTTGTATTGCAATATTCACCAACTACAGCTACCCCCTGATTTGGAGCGCTCTGGTAGTTCTAAGTTATGCTACCTATGGAAATTATGATTTTAATGAAAATTTCTATTTAATCGGACTACAATACGGTATTGTATATGGTGTTTTTCTTTATGAATTGATTCAAAGAAAAAGCCTACTTCATCATTTTAAATAGGTTGATTTCGCGCTCATTGAGGTGTCTCCACTTTCCACGAGGCAAATCTTTTTTAGTCAAATGGGCATATACAACACGATCAACCTGCTCTACCTTATAGCCCAACTTTTCAAAGATGTGAAATATTGCACGGTGGCGTTCAGTAGAAAGTTCTACTCCAATTTTACGTTTGGTTTCTCCACGGATAAAACTCACCGCTTCTACATGGATTTTGTCGAATTTATCAACGACAACACCATCACGGATTTTCTCAAGATCTGATTGAACTAAATTCTTGTCTAAAACAACTTGAAAAATTTTGTTTATTCCTCGAGCTGGGTTCTTAAGTTTGATTTTAAGTTCCGTATCGTTCGTAAACAAAAGCAAACCTGTAGACGTACGATCCATCGAATTTACGGGATCAATACGGTACGAAGTAGCGTTATCAATAAGTTCCATAACGTCCTTCTTGTACGTGCCTTTTTTAACAGAGCCAAGGAAACCTTTAGGCTTGTTCAATAATACATAGGCAGGTTTATCAGAAATAACTCTTCTACCATCATAACGCACATCATCACCGGGCTGTACTTGGTAGCCCATCTCGAGAACGATCTTACCGTTTATCTTGACCATTCCCATAGCGATATACATGTCTGCTTCACGGCGAGAGCAAATCCCAGAATTAGCAATATACTTGTTTAATCGAGTTGAACTCAGTGTTTTTTTCGGGGAAGGATTATCTGACTTTGATTCCATAGAGTGCGTTTGAAAACTGTTTGAACTTAGAGTGGAAACCGAACCAATACTATACTTAGTATTCCAGTTACAATAAGAGCTTTTAATAAATTATGCAGCCAAAGATACGTCTTTTGATCTGGGGATCTCCATAAGATTAATATGATCAGGATTAAAAAAGGAATTGTGAATATAAAATAATACCACATACTCTGTAAAACTTCCTTTTGTGACAACAATAAAGCAATTGGAATGAAGGTAAGTATTATTAAAAAGGACAATAGCATCTTAGTAGTACGCTCCCCAAAAACAACGGCAATGGTCTTGTAGTTTCTTACCCAGTCACCCTTGAAGTTCTCTAAATCTTTAATGAGGTCACGAATTAAAACAATTAAAAACAAAAAACTGGCGTGATAAAAGACAAGACTTGAGAAGTTTTTAAAATACAGTGTAATTGCAAAAAAAGGTATAACCGCTAGTATAACTGCAAAAACATTACTTGTCCAAAATTGTTTTTTCAAGAGATGACTATACAACCAGATTCCGAAAATATAGGCTAGAAAAAAAGGAACTGTTCGCCAAGAGACCAGCATCGACAATACCAAGGCAAGTGTGTTTAGCAATCCGTAACAAAAAAGCTGAAAAGAAGCAGGAACTCGGTGTTCTAGAAGATACTTATGCGGACGATTAATTTGATCTTTTTCAGCATCATAAAAATTATTAATCAAATAACCACCGGCAATAGCAAATGAGGTGGCAAAAACCAACATCAATAATTTGGTGTCAAAAAGAATGTGCTTCCAGTTGCTGTGTGGTGCAAAAATATAACGAGCACTGAGATATTGTGCAACAATAATAGCCGTTAGCGTATAGCCTCTGACCGAAGCAAATAAGGCTAGAATTTGAATTCCAAAGCTATTGATATGTTGTTTTTTGAAAAGCATGGCTTTTCTAGAAATTATAGACTACTTCTATTTGATGCCCTTGTAATGCTTTTTGGGCTTTTTCAAAATCCTGAGCAAATCCGAGAATATAACCTCCACCACCAGATCCACATAACTTAAGATAATAATCATTTGTTTCTATACCTTGTTTCCAGATCGCTCGAAACTCTACGGGAATCATGGGCTCAAAATTATGAAGTACTAAATTCGATAATTGCTTGATATTCGAAAATAGAGAAATTATATTTCCTTTTAAAAAGTCATCAACACAGGCATCCGTATAATTGATGAACTGATCTTTCATCATAATACGGAAAGGCTCTTGCTTCATGTTCTCCATGAAGATAGAAACCATAGGAGCCGTTTCACCTACGATACCACTATCCAACAAAAAAACAGCACCTTTACCCTCCGGGTTTTGAGATGGAATTCCCGTTGGTTCAATATGATCTTGTGAATTGATTAAAATAGGTAAACTCAAATAGCTATTCAACGGATCTAGGCCCGAAGATTTACCATGAAAAAAAGATTCCATTGCGGCAAAAACAGCTTTGAGGTGTTGTAATTTCTCTTTAGTTAAATTCTCTAAAACAGTAATTTTATCTAGTGCATACTGATCGTAAATTGATGCTACAAGCGCACCACTACTTCCAATACCATACCCCTGCGGAATACTACTATCAAAATACATGTTATTTTTTAAATCAGATTCAAGACGAACCCAGTCGAAAGAAACAATAGTTTCTGGAAGTGTCTTTAGATGTGCGCAAAAAGCATTGAGTTTTTGGTGCAATTCTAAAGTATCTGGGTCATTGGATGTTTTTAGGGCACCTCTATAAAAATTATAAGGAATGGATAATCCTTTAGAATCTTTTATGATTCCATACTCTCCGAAGAGTAAAATTTTAGCATAGAACAAAGGACCTTTCATATGATTACAAAGTTACAGTTTTTTGGCACCATTACCAATTTGATCTTCGATGAATTGATTATTTTGACAGTAGCTGACTAATTCTTCTTTAATGAATTTTAAAACCCTATCTTTTTCTGACTTCGGATAAAGCAAATGAACATTAGCGCCAGCGTCCAAAGTAAAACACAAGGCAGACTTATTCTCTTCCCGATAGGCCCAAACTTTACTTATAACCTGAAGAGTATTGGGATGCATTAAAATAAAATAAGGCTGTGAAGCCATCATCAACGCATGAAGTGTCAAGGCCTCTGATTCTACCAAGGCAATAAAAGCATCAAGATCGCCCAATGTTAAAATTGTTTTTAGAAGTTTGACATTCATTCGTGCTTGCTCAAATCGAGTTGCTGCATAAGGATGATTCTTCATCAGGTTGTGACCAAGGGTACTGCTGACCTTTTTTTGACATTTGTCGATTAACAAAATGGTATCCTGGTAATCTTGAAAAACAGGATGTAACGCTGAAGTCAAAGTCGTTCCGTATAAATCAGAACTTCCTTGGATAACATCGGAAACACCCCAACTCACCATAGGTCCTTGAATACTGCGTGCTGCACTTCCAGATCCTAAGCGCGCTAAAAAAGAGGCTTTCTTTAAAAAATAAGTCTCGGACATTGTTGGATTCCCTGCTTTCTCAATGGACATGATTCCAAGTGCGAGTGCACTCATACCTGAAGCTGATGAAGCAATTCCACTACTATGGGGAAACGAATTACTACTTTCAATAGTAAGGTGATGATTTTTTACAAAAGGCACATAAGGCGTTATTCGCTTTAGAAAAATTTCAATCTTCGGATGAAAACTTGGGGTAGGTTCTCCTTCAAAAGTAAAGTCGAAAGAAAATTCAGACAACTGATTCTTTATGGGTTTGTATGCTACTGAAGTTTGTGTAACACATTGTGACAAAGTAAAACTTAGAGATGGGTTCTGTGGATACTGAGCCCCAAATTTACCCCAATACTTTACTAGAGCAATATTACTTGGTGCTTCCCATTTAGAAGAACCAGAAACTATTAGTTCGCTTTTTTTAATAAAATCTTTTTCACTGTCCATAGGCCACAAAGATAATGGATTCGTACATGACAAGAAAGTAATAAGCCATTCGGAATTTTGTATCTTAGTATTTAATTCATATTATCTATGAAAACTAAAAATCAAAAAAGAGTTGCCATACTTTTTTCCATAGCCGTCTGCTTGATTATTGGCGGGATCGCTGGAAGCGTTACACAATCGGCAATTCCTATTTGGTATGCAAACCTCAACAAACCCTTCTTTACTCCGCCGAACTGGCTTTTTGGGCCTGTATGGACACTTCTGTACATTCTTATGGGATGGTCTGCAGGATGGATTTGGTCTTTTGGAAGTCACCACAAATGGGTGAAAACTGCACTGTATCACTTTGGAGCTCAGCTGACTTTAAACGCAATGTGGTCTTTAGTTTTTTTTGGTTTAAAAAACATTCTCGGAGGGCTCATTATTATTCTAGCACTACTCGTCTTAGTTCTTTTAACCATCAAATGGTTTAAAGTAGTCAACAAGAATACAGCTTATTTGCTTTATCCTTATTTTACATGGCTGATATTCGCCGCAGCACTAAATCTGGGAGTATATGTATTGAATTAAATAGTTCGAATTATTTACTAAAGTAAATGCAGTAATTGGCATTTTATAGAAAGAAATGAGCTGAGCGAATTTTATCTTAGGCCTACATTTTCAGTGAAATCATTAGTAATATTTTTAATACAATTTTTCAACCCAAGTATAAATAAAAGTATAATATGACAACAACTTACATTATTATTGGATTATCCGTGTTACTAATCATTCTTCTTGTTTCAACATACAATAGATTTGTTACTTACAAAAACAACAGAGAGAATGCATTTGCAGATATTGACGTTCAATTGAAACAACGCCATGACTTTATTCCACAATTAATTGGGTCTGTGAAAGGCTATATGGATAATGAGCGTGAGTTAGTGAAGCAAGAAACAAGGCTATGTGTGCTTCCTCAATTTCTGATAAGATAAAATCAGAAAATGAATTATCATCTGCTATGAGCGGTTTTAATATCCAATTAGAGGCTTATCCCAATTTAAAAGCAAGTGAAGGCTTTCTTCAACTTCAAGAATAAATTGCTGATCTAGAAAATAAATTAGCTTCATCACCTAGATATTTCAATTCCACAACAAGAGAATTGAATGCTACAATTGAGAAATTCCCTAACAACATAGTTGCAGGTATGTTTGGGTTTAAAACTCAGGAAATATTTGATTTAGGAAACAATCAACGGGTAGCACTCGATAAATCTCCAAAAGTTAAGTTTTAATTTTATTTTAAAATTTTGTGATGCAGAAACTACCCTCCGTAGGAATTCTTCAACAACAACGAAAAAATAATATTTGGTCATTTTTTTTGTTATTGGGTTTCCCTTTTTTAAACTTGGCAGCATTTTGGGCTTTTCTACTGTTTACAACCTACGAAACTTCATTTAATTTTGAACTTACAAACAATGTATTTCTGGAATACATACCCTATGTCTTGATAGGGGTAACTGTTTGGTTTATAATTTCTTATTTCGCACATTCAATGTCGATCAACAAAAGTGCAGGTTCTGAAACTCTTGAAAGAAGAAGTAATAAACGTGTGTATAATTTGATAGAAAACATGTGTATATCTCAGGGTATGAAAATGCCAAAACTCAGAATTATTCAAAGCGATGCACTCAATGCTTTTGCAAGTGGTATTAATGAAAAAACATATACCGTAACCTTGACTCAAGGTATTATAAACTCTTGAAGATAATGAATTAGAAGGTGTTATTGAACACGAGCTAATGCACAATAAAAATAATGACGTTGGCATACTTATCATCTCTATTGTTTTTGTTAAGATTTTCTCGTTTCTAGTGAATATAATTTTTAAAAATATTTTATTCGGCAGAGGAAAGAAAAAAGATATTAAAATAATAATTATTTCTTTAGTGCTCTCTTTGGTCGTGTATCTTATTTCTATGCTTTTTAATTTGCATTATCTAAAAAAACAGGAATATATGGCAGATGCTGGTGAAGATGAGATGACCAAAAAACCTCTAGCCTTAGCTTATGCATTGCTATAAATCTATGGAGATCATAATATTGAGAGTTTTAAAAGCGAAGAATTAGCACAGTTATGTTCTGAAAATTCACTAGAAAAATATCCTTTTACTTTAAAAAGTTTGTTTTCCAGTCACCCACCTATTGATAAAAGAATTGGCATGCTAGAGCGTTTTTAGAATTACGGTCGCATTAATTTATTTATCAAAATCTACCCCGATTTTCATTTAATTCTTTCTGGAAAATCTGTTATCAAAGCATCGACTCCAATTGCAATCATATGTGCAATATCATCGGGTTCATTTACTGTCCACGGATATACCTTGAAGCCTGCCTCATGCATTTTCTTAATATTTGCTTCCGTAAGGGTTTTGAAATCTGGATTGATTGCAAATGCTGCTAATCGTTTTGCAACAGGAATTGCATCGATTGGGTCATCTTCTGTCAACACAGCGATTGCAACTTTTTTGTTTAGTTCATAAAATTGATCCAACTCATTCCAATCGAAAGAAGAAATAAAAACATTCTTTGCTTCCCAATTGGAGGTTTCGAAATAGTGCTCAATCAGTTCAGAAGTTAAAACTGCAGTTTGTGTTCCTTTGAGTTCAATATTCAATTCAATTGTTCCGTCTATAAGATCCATTACCTCTGTCAACGTAGGAATCGGTTCTTTTCCCAAAACAAGGAATTGTTTTATCGAATCCAAAGACATCTGCTCTATATAACCCGTACCGTTGGTTAGTGCCTCTAAAGTCTTGTCATGAAAAACAACCAGTTCACCTGTAGCGCAACGGAAGACGTCAATCTCAACTCCATCGACACCTAGTTCCATTGCTCTGCTAATCGAGGCTAGGGTGTTTTCTGCAACGTGACCACGTGCACCCCGATGACCTATAACAAGGGTCTTAGAGTCTTTAGTTTGACAAGAAGAAACAAGAAGTGTTGTTAATAATAGTTTTGTAAGGTTTCGCATTAAAAATAATTATTTAGTTAAAATCCAAAATTCCCACGGTCGCATTCGATGTTCATACGTATCCGAAAGAATTTTCACTTTTCCATCTTCAAATCGCTTAAAGGTTCCATTATACGTAGAGGTAAACCCAACATACTCTTCACTTATATTTCCGATAAAAACAACCGTATCTCCTTTTTTAGTTCTCTCAAATGCCAAAACGTTTTCATCTCTAGAAGTAGAAAGTCGTCTGTAAGTTCCTCGGTCAACTCCACTGTGAAGTGCTGGATGTTGAAGTTTCAACGCTCCCAGTTGTTCCAATAATTTAAAGGTTTTCCCTGCTACTTTAGGGAAGCTATCTTTTTCGAAAAACAATAATCTTTTGTCTAAGTCGTATTCCATTCCGCCATAAATAAGCGGCATTCCAAGAGACAGATAATCTAAGGCTAAGGCAACATCTGCAGCGGTGCCAAAACTTTTTTGCACAGTCCCATTCCATGAATTCTGGTCGTGATTGCTTATAAAATTAACTACAATGTTACGATCGTTGTATGTTTCTAATAGATTCTTGATGTGCGTATCCCAATCCGTTACATTCTTTTTACCGTGTACAATATCTTTTAAGAGATGATGTCCTGGCCAATCATACGAAGCGTCAAATAGATCAACCATCTCAATACCTCCTGGATGGGTAACATCGGTTTCAGCTAGCAAAAAAACAGGTTTAACTTCAAGTAAAGCAGCGAAGGTTTTTTTGTAAAACTCCATAGGAACTGCATAGGCCTGATCAATTCTATAGCCATCAATATTGACTTCTTTAACCCAATATACCATCGCTTCTCGCATGGCCTGTCGCATGGCCATATTATCATAATTCAAATCCGCATCGTCCGTCCAACCAAAAGATTCTCCTGTAAAAGGATTAATGAGGTCTATAATTTCGCCTGCTTCATTCTGAAGATAATATTCAGGATGATCTTTAATCCAAAGATTATTCCAGCCAGTATGCCCTGGGACCCAATCCAAAATCACATAAATCCCTAAAGCATGTGCTTGAGCTACTAAATCCTTGAAATCCTCTAAAGTTCCAAATTCAGGATTAACTCTCGTATAATCAGCAACTGCATAGTAGCTTCCCAAAGGACCTTTACTTTTTGTTGTCGATATAGGATTAATCGGCATTAGCCAAAGAATATTGACACCCATTTCCTGAAGTTTAGGCAAGTCTTTTGCAAAAGTGTCAAAAGTTCCTTCTTTAGAATACTGCCTAATATTAGCTTCATAGAGTATTCCTTGGGCCATATCCATTTTTGTCACGGGAGACAATTCATTAACTACTGGAGTGGAAGGGTTGTCGCAAGCGACTAGTAATAATAATATAAAAAAGATGTAAATGGTATTTTTCACTTTAAGTGATTTTATGTTAAGATAAACTAAATCAAAGTAAAACATAAAAGTTGTCTTAAAAATCTACTCCTCCTCGGGAGCAAGCTGTATTTTTAAGCCATCCATTTCTGCAGCAATATAAATCTGACAACCCAAACGGCTGTTCTCTTGTACATGATATGCTTCGGACAACATAGCCTCTTCATCGTCCAACTTTTCTGGGAGAATAGAATCAGAAAGCACATAGCACTGACAAGAAGCACACATGGCCATCCCGCCACAGGTTCCTTCAACTGGAAGTTCATATGCTTTACAAACTTCCATTAAGTTCATAGCTATATCCGTTGGAGCTTCAACCTCATGAGTTTTCCCTTCTCTATCAACGATGCTGATCTTTATATCTTGAGTCACAATATTCTTTTACAATTATGCTTCTACGTTGATGACTTCTTCAATACGGGGAACATATTTTTTAATTGTCATTTCTACTCCCAATTTCAGTGTCATCTGATTTACTGAACAACCCACGCAAGTCCCATGAAGCTGGACACTTACTATACGATCGTCTTCAATGGAAACCAAAGAAATATCACCGCCGTCGGCAGCTAAAAAAGGTCGTATTTCAGCTAATGCTAGGAGTACTTTTTCTTTAATTTCGGTAGATTCCATAACTTATTTTTTTACGGCTGAACAGCCAGACATTGTTGTTATTTTTACCACCTGAGTTGGAGGTAATGTTTTGTTTCGATCGACAACTTGGGCAACCATGTTCTGGGTGATCAAATGAATCGCATCCGCAACGGTGCTTTCTTCCTGAAGTACTGCAGGTCTTCCTACATCTCCTGCCTCACGAACACTTTGCACCAAGGGAATTTCGCCTAAGAAAGGAACTTGAGCGTCTTTTGCTAAATTCTTTGCTCCTTCTTTTCCGAAGATATAATATTTTTTGTCTGGTAACTCTTTTGGAGTGAAATAAGACATGTTTTCTACAATTCCTAAAACAGGAACTTGAATGCTTTTTTGTTGAAACATAGCGATACCTTTTCTAGCGTCGGCTAGGGCTACATTTTGAGGTGTACTAACAACTACAGCTCCACTGATTGGGAGTGATTGAACAATACTCAAGTGAATATCTCCAGTACCAGGAGGTAGGTCAATCAATAAAAAATCGAGTGTTCCCCAGGCTGCATCAAAGATCATTTGATTGAGTGCTTTGGATGCCATAGGGCCAC
>Ga0307998_1001251_pt1 | contig 13682 bp, 7 predicted proteins | sample Davwhametageno37_FD_203147 | JGI IMG/M metagenome (GOLD analysis project Ga0307998, IMG submission 203147) | Marine microbial communities from Davis Island wharf, Antarctic Ocean - #37 | ecosystem: Environmental > Aquatic > Marine > Unclassified | place: Antarctic Ocean: Davis Island wharf... | reverse complement strand
AGCTATAGTAAGCCTTGACGGTAAATGGGTCCGAGTTAATAAATCAACAACGAAAATGCTCGGTTATTCTGAAGCTGAATTAATACAACTGACATTTCAAGATATTACACATCCTGAGGACCTGAGTAATGACTTAAACCTACTAGATCAGTTGGTAAACAAAAAAATAGAGGCATATACAATAGAAAAACGTTATTTCCATAAAGATGGAAATACCATTTAGGCAAGTTTGTCAGTTTCTATGGTTACAAACAAAAACGGTAAACCCATACACTTTGTTTCTCAAATAAATAATATTACAGAGGCAAAGACGGCAACTAAATTATCCCAAGAATCATTAATTAAGCTAGAAGGGCAGAATAAACGATTGATGAATTTCGCTCATATTGTTTCTCACAATTTAAGATCTCACTCTTCCAACTTTTCCATGCTATTGGATATTTATAAGGTTGATTTTCCTGCACAAACAGAAAACGAAGTTTTTCCAATGTTAGTAGAAGCATCAGACTGGCTAATAGAGACAATTGATCATTTAAATCAGGTTGTGCAAATTCAAAGTACAGAAGAGAAAATGGAGAGCATTCATTTGTTACCTGTCATTAAAAAGGTAGTGCATTCATTGAAAGCCGAAATTCAAAATTTAAATGCTGACCTTAAAGTACAAGTAAAAAATAATGTAAGCGTATTCGCCGTTCCAGCATACATAGAGAGTATTGTGATTAATATAATTTCAAATGCCCTTAGATATAGAAGTGATCAGCGTATACCTCAGCTTATCATTTCGAGTAATGATGATAATTCTGGAACTATAAAAATTCTTTTTGAGGATAATGGATTAGGAATAGACTTATCTAAAAATGGAGATAAAATATTTAAACTCTACAAAACATTCCATCAAAACGCTGAAGCAAAGGGTGTAGGATTATACATTACTAAGAATCAATGTGAGTCGATGAATGGCTCAATTCGGGTGATGTCTAAAGTTGGTATCGGTAGTACTTTTATTGTATCATTATTGCGCGTATAAAACTAAATACAGAATAAAATGGCAAGGTTTGATAGAGCATGTATTATTGATGACGACCATATTTACGTTTATGGCGCAAAAAGAGCACTGCTAAAAACAAATTTCTGTAATGAGGTTGTGGTTTATTCGAGCGGTTTAGAAGCTCTAGCTCAATTAAAATTGATGCAGGAAACCCATGAAAAACTTCCAGAAATAATCTTTCTAGATATTAATATGCCCATACTGGATGGATGGCAATTTTTAGATGAATTTCTTTATTTAGAAAGCTCTAAAAAACCGATTATTTACATTGTCACTTCTTCAGAAAACCCCGTTGACATAGAAAAAGCGAATCAATATGACATGAAAAAAAATTACATTGTAAAACCAATAAGCGTAAAAAAGCTAACGTCACTATTTGATCTTGACGAAACGTAAAAATGTTTTGATTTAAAATGGGCACCAATTGGTGCCCATTTTATTTGAACTTATGGCTGAAATTATTACAACCAAGAATAATTCTTTGAATACTCCATCATTTGCTCAGTAAAATCTGCTGGATACTCAATAGACACATTAGTGATTTTCCCATCATTTTCTTCAGCAACCAATCTTGGATTTATAAAGCCTCCATAAGGAGCTATTCCCAATTTTTCTGACCTTTCCAGGACCTCAGCATGAATTGCTGGATCCACTTGAACACCATAGTTTTCGACTAGATTTTTTCCTGCTTCATAATCTCCTTGAGACTTAATTCTCTGAATCTCTATTAGTAATTCTCCAAATAAACCTTGAAGCTTAACATAATCGTTAATCACAAAATAAGTTTTACCATCTTTCTGTTTCTTCTCGATTACATTATCTGCTTGTCCTTTTTCATATACCCAACCTGCAACCAATTGTCGATTGCGCATATGAGCTTCCTCAATAATTTCACCTTTTTCAATTCGCCTCAACTGAGCCATTAAGCCGTTTCTAATATAACTATCGTATTCAGCCTTTCCTATCTCAAGAGACTCCATAAGACCTAAGTCAATCATTTTTTGGTTCATTAAATAGTATAAAGCAACCAAATCGGCTCTACCCTCTTCTAGCGTACTGGCATAACTTTTTAGCGTTTCTTTTGGAGTTCCTATGCCTGCTTCTAATTTACCTGATGCGTGACCGACAACTTCGTGCAAAGCGGTATGCAGTTTAGAAGCGATTTTACCGTGTTTTTTTGAACGTTGGTACTCTTCATCAGAAAAGCAAAACTCTTCTAACATTTTACTTCCGCCTGCCTGTGCATATGCTTCAACAATGTTTCCTAAAGAAACGGACTTAGAACCATGTTTAGCTCTTATCCAATTTGCATTTGGTAAATTCACACCAATAGGTGTGCTTGGTGCGGCATCACCACTCTCAATAACAGCGTTTACTACTTTATATGTAACACCCGTAACGTTTTCCTTTTTATGGTTTTGAGCAATCGAAGAATTATCCTCGAACCATTGTACATTATCTTCTAGCACTTTCATTCTTTCAGAAGCATCAAAATCTTTAATCTGAATTACTGATTCATAGGTTGCTCTATATCCCATTGCATCTCCATAAACTTCAATAAACCCGTTGATATAATCAATTACATCACCCGTAGTTCCTGCCCATTGAATATTGTAATCGTCCCAAACTTTCAAGTCTCCAGTTTGATAATATTTAATCAATAATTCAAAACCTTTTTTCTGACCTTCAGACTCTGCAACAGTTGAAGCTTTTTCCAACCAAAAAACCATTTTTTCGATCGCACCAGAATATTTACCTCCTACTTTCCATACATCTTCGGTCAAATCACCTGCTTCATCTCTTATCAAAGTAGAATTCAAACCATAAGAAATTGGTGTAGCATCATCAGCTTTAATTTTAGATTTATAGAATGCTTCCACCTCAGATTGAGTAATTCCATCCTGATAAAAGTTATTTGCTGAACCAGCAATTAAATCTTTTTCAGGATCAAGGTTTACACGTTTCATATCTGTAATATCATCAAATAAAATATCCGCAATTTTTGAATCGAGTTCAGTTTTCGTTTCAGACAATACTTGATCAAAAAACGCTCTAGAACAACCAGGCTTTAATTTGGCCGTAGAATAATGATGATGAATTCCGTTCGAAAACCAAATGCGTTTGGTATACGACATAAACTCTTCCCAGTCTTTAGACGTTTTATCTCCGGAATAATTCTCTGCGACATTCTCCAAAGCTTTTCTGACAGCTAAATTGTGCTTGTAATTTTGATCATATATAATATCCCTTCCACTCAAGCTAACTTGATACAAGTAATAAGCTAGTTCTTTTTGCTGAGCACTAAGTTTATCAAAACCGGGTACTTGATATCTGATGATTTTTAAATCAGCAAACTGTTCTGTCATATAAACAAAGTCGCCCGATTTAGTTGAATCCATAGCGGCCAAATTCTTCTCATGTTTTACTTCTTTAGTTTTACATGCAACCATACTTCCTAAAATTATTACTGTTATAATTATTTTTCTCATCTCTTCATTTTATTTGGATTCCAAATATCGTATAAGTTAGGGGATGAAAAAAGGGGCCTAAGCCCCTTTTTAAGAATATGTATTAAAATACTAAAATTTTGTAATTCGGTGAACTACAGAACCCAAATCGGTAATTACTCGAACAAGATAATTACCTGTCTCCAACTCAGATAAATCAAGTGATGTTTCTTGATTCAAATCATTTATTTCTATTTCAGTAAAAAAGATCTGTGCACCAGTCATATCAAAAACAATTAACTCAACATTCTGAGCCTGCAGACCCTCTAACTTAAGGTTCAATGCTCCATTTGTTGGATTTGGGAAATAAGTAATAGACACCGTTTCTTTTAAATCTTCATCAATACTTACACAAATAGCATCATATTCAACTCGAACTTCATCAAAAGAAGCGCAGCCTGAAGCTGTATCCGTTACAGTTATAGAAAACACTTTACTTTCTTTCACTGTTATTTTTCTTGTGGTTTGACCCGTATTCCATAAATAATTCACACTACCGATACCTGGATCTAGCTCTTTACTTTCATCACCACATATCTCAATATCAGCACCTAATGAAAAAGCAGGGTTTTCAGAGACATTAGCAATAACAGAAGCTGAATCTGAACAGTTATCACCATTTGTAAAAACATAAGTAATCGTATGAGAGCCAGCACCAGAAACCTTCGGATTAAACTTTCCTGACACTGAATTTACTCCCAGGCCTTTATATATGCCATTTAATGGAACTGCTCCATTTAAACTTTGTTCCATGTCATTCTCGCAAAACTCTAGATTACTTGCATAAGAAACCCTTGGTGAAGAGTTAACGTTGACAACTACAAAACTTGAATCCTTACATACAAATCCATTCGTGTAAGAGTAATATAATGTATCAAATCCTGATCCGGCTTGACTTGGCGAATAATTCACACCATTTACTCCTTTACCGCTATATGTTCCTCCTGCAGGTAATCCTCCACTTAATATTACAGTTGATGAGTTATTACAGAAAGTTCCAAAAGCTGATAATGCCGTTGTAGTTACAGAGTCCACTACTACAAATTGAAATGAAGAATCGGTACATTTATTTGAGCTAGCTATTACATATTTTATGGTATCTGTTCCAGCGACACTAGGAGTGTATGTTGTACCAACTAACCCTGGACCGCTATATGTGCCGCCTACTGGAGTTGCTGAATTCAGCGAAATAGAGCTTCCATTCGCACAATATCTTCCAATATTCCCAAAATTAACTACCGGTGAGGCGTTAACTGTAACCTCAGAAAAACTAGTATCAATGCAACCATTTGATACTTGGTAAGTATAGAATACCGTATCCATCCCTGCTATTCCAGCAGAATATGCTGAATTAGAAACATTAGGTCCAAAATAATTGCCACCTGCTGGAATTCCACTGGTTATATTAAATGCTGGAGTGTTTTCACAGATAAAATTTGACACAGATATTGACGATTTAGAAATAGTATCTAACTGATACATTCTTGTAATAGAATCCGAACAATTGAAAGCATTTGTAAATACATACGTTATCATTTTAGCACCCGGATTTGTTAATGCAGTGGGAATTAAATTACTGGTTCCTGCAAGAACTCCTTGACCACTGTAGTTCCCACCAACTGGGGCTCCTTTTAAAACTAGTGTATCAATATTAGAACAAACTGAAACAGGCATAGAAAATTGGATCGTAGTTACCGAATCTACACTAATAACTTGCCTATTCGTATCTGTACAAACAGTAGTAGAATACACATACATAATTGTGTGGTTTCCTTTTCCAATTATTGACGGATCAAAAGTTGTTTGTGCGTTTCCGTTTACAAAATATGAACTTGTTCCACCAGAAGGCGTTCCGGATCCAATGCTCAATGAGACCGGAGGAAAGTTCGCACACAAAGAACCTAAAACAGCAATATTAGCATTACATCTAGTAAACAGAAACGATTGTCCTGATACCGGTTTTGCATTTATACTTGATGTTTCTGTAGTTGTAGAAGCTGTAGCTGTATTCGCTAAACTACTCAAAGAAATAAAATTACCTGAACCTGATGATGTATCCGTTATCCCAACTGAAGCACTTGCATTGCTTACGTTTACAGATTCCGGATCGTATACAAACTCAATATTATTGGTTGTTTCATATAGCTTAATTTGAAAAGAAATAACCGCTCCATTTGCTTGAAAATTCCATTCCCAATTTTTCCACTCTATGGTAAGAACCCGAGTTGGAGCAGAGCCCGTAACCTTGTATGAAGCTTCACCAGTAGTACCGTCCAAATCATCCCACAATGGGGCGATTATGGGCCTCATACTGTTATTACCACTGAGATTATTAGTTTTTTGATCAAAGACACTTGGTGTAATTAAAGTATCAAGACTAATCCAACCATTAGAATTTGCTCGAAAATTGGTATAGTTAGACCCACTATAGTTGAATGAAAAACCAATAGGAATCTTAAGTGATAAGATATCATCACCTTCAATAGTATTAATGTCAGTCCCTGAAGAAATCGCAGTATATGTTCCTACAGAACTGGAGTAAGAATAACTACTCATCTGAGCATTAACAAATACTGATGCAAACATCAGTAAGAATAAAAATTTAAGCTTTTTCATAAAAGTAATTGTTGAGTTAAATTTCACCCCTTAAGGCAACACTTATTAATAGGTGCAAAGAAAAGGTATAAGTTCGAAATAATTAGCTTAATGTGCCACAGAAAATCTGGATTGATACTTATTTCCATCAATTTCAATTCTAATGAAATATAAACCAGATTCATATTCGGAAACACTAACCAACTGCAAATCCAAACCATTAGAATTCTCGGAGTAAATCTCTTTTCCAATTGCATCAAGAATAGATATTTTTATGGGAGCTAAAGAGTGGTTTTTATTGATAGAAATATTCAATATATCAGAAGTTGGGTTGGGGTAAATAGTAATTCCTAACTCATTTTCTCTTTCATTTACACCTAAGCAAATAGCTTCATATGAAACTTCCAAACTATCTTCAGTAACGCAACCATTTAGGTTTACGTGAACACTGTACTTGCCATTTCGTGATACTACAATTTTTTGTGAAGTAGCATTTGTATTCCACAAGTATAACGCTCCAGAATTTCCTGCATCAAGAGTAATAGTGTTTGTACCACACAATAATCGATCACCTCCTAAATTCAATGAAGGTATTGGTTTAATTACCAAGTTTTGAGCAATTTCATTTGAGCAGCCATTTGCACCCAATATTTTATATGAAACAGGAAAGCTTCCAACACCAGCAGCATCGACATCAAAGGTGCTACTAGCACCATCAACGAAGTTCCCAAAGAATGTTCCACTTGTGGGGAAGCCTTTAGCAATAGTATAAACACCCGTTTTTTCACAAACATCTAAAAGGGGATCAAATAACAAATTTGGTTTTTCTAAAACAATTATATTTTTCCCAACCTTAGTAGTACATCCCTGTGTATTCCATGCCTCATAGTAAATAGGATACTTTCCCGAACCCACAATTGCAGGGTCAAATGAACCTCCAGAGACTCCAGCTCCACTGTAGATTCCTCCTACAGGGATAGCAGAGATGGTAATTGCCGTTTCATTTTCACACACAGTATCTCTAGAAGCAATAATTGGTTGTGGTGCAGGCTTAACGTTTATAGTTGAACTTGCAGTGTCCATACAGCCATTTGAACTATAACCGATATAATAAATCGTATCTAATCCAGCAAATTTTGGATTATATGTTCCGATACCCGTAAGACCCTCATCATCATATAAATAACCAGGCGTGGGGCTCCCGTTGGATACATTAATTGAATACCTATTTTGACAAACATCGGCTAGGGGGGCAAAAGTTGCATTTGGAGCTGCGTCGATAAAAACTGCGCCAGAGGCTTGTCCAAAACAACCCATCCCGTCTGAGTAGGTATAACTCAAATTATATGCACCTGGACCTACGGAAGTATTAAAATGAGTTCCATTTACGATACCTGCTCCCGTATAATTCCCGCCATATCTCACACCTGAAAATAATCTAACATTACCGATATTATCACAATATCTTCGATCTATCCAAGACATCGTAGGTTGAGGAATTTCATCTACTTTGATTGTATCGCTAATTATGCAACCGTTCGTTCCAGTCGCTGTCACAGAATAAGAACCTCTTGTCGTTAAGTTTCTAGTAGCCAAATTGGTGTTATTATCCCAACGATAGACAGCAATTCCTGGTGCAGTGGCATTTGCAATCATGTTAATCGTTGTTCCTGTGCAATAACCAGTATCATTTCCTAAATCCAATAGAGGTGTTGAACGAACACTTACGGGTATTAACCTTGTCCCAGCGTCACAACCTTCAACAGAAATTTTGATATCATAAAAGAAGTAGTAAGCAAAAGTATTTCCATTAATATCTCCTGTAATAATCATACTGGTGTCAGCATCTCTGTAAGGGTATCTAGTGAATCTATTATAATCTAATCCAAATTGTCCTGCTACCTTACCAAATGCTGAACCCGCAGCACTCATGCGATAATCTGATCCTGGAGAAACGGTTATACCGAGAGCTACTTTACTGCCAGCTTGAGGCACAACTGTAACTGACCTAGTACCTACCAATTTATTATCCTTATCTCTTATAGTTACCATTAACGTTCCTGAATCTGTTGGGTTAACAGTAAATGAGTCTATAACTAAAGGTCGTAACACATCAAATCGAATTCCCTGGTTAAAGGTTCTAGTTTCTGTAATATTTTGAGAGTTTGTATATGGAGAAAGTTCACCAACACTAGAGGAGTAGTCATCTGATGCATTTACATAAAACGTATCGTTAGCAGTAATATTAACTTTAAAACTATCTCCTGAATGCAGCAAGTTTCCGTTTGATAAAGCATCATACCATTTAATTGTCTTCGCTGTCGAACCACTAACTATCGTAGAGTCAATTCCTTCACAAACAACAATTGGAGTTGTAACCCCTGGAACTGTTGGTATTTTATCAATTTTAATACCTTCTTCGTTAAGTGTATCGTTATCTAGATAAGTATCACCAACAAGAGCCGACCAAATCTTGAAATTTATTCTACCACCAATTTTAGTGTTTATATAACCTACATCAACGGTATCGTATTTAGCTGAACCTAAAGTTCCTGAATAGGTCCCTGAAAGAGTGGCAGTTACCGCACCCGTTACTTGAACCGAAACAGGAAAAGTCTTTTGTGAGCTAATTCCATTATTCAACACCAATACTCTAACTAATTGCGAATCAGCCCCGCACTTACCTGGAGTTGGAGAAACAATAGAAACAACTCCTACATCATTAGTGTCAATATCGAATTCATCGGCGCCAATATCCGGCACAGTCGAGCGTGTTTCATAATCAATGTCTGTAGAAACCCCATTAATTCGAATCCCTCTATTATTTAAAAAAATCGACTTTACATGAAGATCTTCGTTTGATTTAAAAAATGGGGAGATACTGACTTCACTGGCACCTAAAGCAACATTTGACGCTGTACCTCCGGGAGCATATATATTATTATGTGTTGAAATAAACGACCCTATTCTATTATAAGCTACTCCGGGAGCATCTGCATGAATATTATTATTCCTAAAATTCACATTAGAAGGAAAACTCATTTCTACCGCGTTAGAATTTGCGTTATTTACAGATAGATAAAAGCTATTGAAGTAGAAGTCTGAATTTCTAGCAGACCTCGCATACAACAAGTCTTGGATATTGGAATTATCGTAATATGAACTTATGAAGTTATTATTGAACTTTGCTCTCTGTGAAGCAGAAGTACCTGCAAATGAGTACAGATAAACAGCGTAACCGCTCGTTGTATGAGAGAGGTACATTTTATTGTAACTGAATTCCGAGTCATAATTGTAATATGCATAATATCCATATCTAAAAGAAAATACATCCTTATCTTCAATTACATTTCCAATAAATTTAGCCCCTGTTTGATACCAGCTATAAATCGCATAATTATACCAGTCATGAATTCTATTGTTCTTAAATAAAACGTTACTATCTAAATCTTGAGTATTAGTTCCGTATATGTAAATAGAATAGTAACCCCCTCTAATGTCTGAATTCAATACCTCTAAACCTGATAAAGCATTGCCACGATTATTCATGATATTTCTACTGCTAAAACCAGGGCGATTAGAGGTGTCTGCTCTCAATTCACAGCTATCAATTCTGATTAATCGATTTCTATTATTAAAGCTAAAAACAGAACCGTTATTATTGTTGTTGTGAATTGCAATATTTCGAAAAGTAACTCCTTGGTTGCCATTAAAGGTCACTGTATTAAAAGTGCTTGTGTATAGAATTGGTTTAGTACTTACTCCTGTATCTGCCTCGAAGACAATCGTATCCGATAACGACACTCCTTTAATTGCAGTGAAAAGCAAATTTTGATTATACAAACCTTGACGCACCTTAAAAGTCGTAGGACCACAGATACCAGATGATGTTAATCTAGCAACTGCTGCAGTAAAATCAGAAAAATCAGGATTTGTTCCTCCAATCGTATAAGTTCCGCTTATAGCTGTTCCAAAGGTTGGCGATGTTATTGAATTATTTGATAAAACTGTATCTATCATACCATTGATGGAATCAATTCTGGCCGTTAATCGGTAATTGGTGTCCGATATAAAGTTGTAGTTTAATAGGTTAATAATTGATGCTGAGCCAGAAGCTAAACTTGAATTATTACTCACATTCTGGTATTGAAAAGGTCTTCCATTAACACTAATTCCTAGCCTAATTCTCATTGACTTTATAGTATCCAAACCAAAATTTAAAACATTGAATTCAATAGTATTCATACCTGCACAGTAAACACTTTTCAGGTCTAAAGCAGCTGCATCTAAAGAATCAGGGTCAAATTCATCTGCACCAATATCCGTTGAAGTTCTTCTAGTTTCACCATCAATATCTGTCGATATTCCAGTTATTGTGAGTGCTTTCGCGTTTAATTGAACGTTTTTAATGTGCAAGTCTAATGGAGAAACAAACATCGGATCAACTGACATAGAGTTAGAACCGATTATAGCAGCAGACTTAAGTGGTGAGTAGTAATTATTATAATCGGGTAGCAATGAAGTACCAAGACTATTCATAACCTTAGAATTACTCATATTAACCAGAATATTATTCTTGAAATTCGAAGTAGAAGTAAGGTTTAAGTATGCTGTAGTTGTAGCAGAAGATGTACCCCCATTAATTCTTACAGTATTAAAATAGACATCACTGTAGTTACAGCCTGTGATATACATTCCATATTGCGCACCAATTACGTGAATACTGTTATTAGAAATATCATTTCTATTGTTAGACAACCCAAAGCAATTGGCCATATAAAGCCCATATCCATAACCATTTGCACCGTTATAGATAGTATTTCCGGTAATGGTTGGTGTCCCATTATAGTATAAGTAGAGGCTTCTTGCAAAAAAGTAAACATTAGTACCAGAGGTAATGGTATTGTTTACTATCTCAATATTTCTGTTGTAGTAAGAATAAATAGCATAATAGCCCCAGCCAGTAATTCTATTATTCTTTATAATCCATTTGTCTTGCTGAAGTGTTATAGAAGAACTTGCTCCATAAATATAAAAAGAGTAGGCTCCGTTTAATATTTCATTATTCTCAAAAGTTACATTATGAGAGTTATGAGTTGTACCGCGCTCATCTCGTATTAAAGTTGTGCTCACACTTGTTGGATACCTCGTTGAGCCTTGAATTGTACTATTGGTGAAAGAAATATGCTCACAAGTATCGTTAAACACAATAACTGTCGCGTATTGACCTGTAGAAGTATTTCCAATAGAAAGCGAATCAAAGCTTATGTACTTGGCAGACTTTAATCTAATGACGTAATTATCTGCAGCAGATGAATTATTAAATTGAATGGTTGTCGTGGAAGTATTCGCGGGGTCAGGCTTAAAGGTAATCGAGTTAGTTGCTGACGCACCTGAGATGTTTTCAATGGTAAACTGAGCGTTATAATTTCCTGATCGGATATGGAAATTAACAGCTCCATTAACTCCTTTTTTATTCAAACTATCGACGGCTTCAGCAACTGTAGAATAGCTTGGAGAAGCACCCCCAATAGTGTAGTTACCATTTAGTTGAGCGTTTACCGCAAAAGCAATAAAAGAGGATAAAACAAATAAATATAAATTCTTCATAGTGAGTATTTAAAGCTAGTTATTCACAAACTTAAAAAAAAAATTTGTACCAAATCACCTCGATAAGATACACTGCACCAAAGACATATACGCAAAAAAAAAAGCGGCCGTTGGCCGCTTTATAAGATAATTTTTTAAAATATTTTAATGTATTCCCTTATCAGCAAGATATCGCTCTGCATCTAGAGCAGCCATACAACCTGTTCCCGCAGCTGTAACCGCTTGCCGATAAACTTTATCAGCAGCATCACCACCAACAAAAACACCACCTACAGCAGTTTTTGACGTCCCCGGAAGCACTTTCAAATACCCAACTTCGTCCATTTCTAGGTAATCCTTGAAGATCCCAGTATTTGGCGTGTGGCCAATAGCAACAAAAAATCCATCCACTTTTAAAGTGCGTTCTTCATCAGTAACACTATTTTTAACTAAGACTCCTTCAACTACCTGATCGCCAAGAACATCCTGAGTATTAGTACTGAACAGCACCTCAATGTTAGGAGTATTGGTTACTCTATGCTGCATTGCTTTTGATGCTTTAAAGTGATCTTTACGCACAATCATATAAACCTTCTTGCAGAGTTTTGCAAGATATGTTGCTTCTTCGGCAGCAGTATCTCCTGCACCAACAATTGCGACATCTTTTCCTTTGTAGAAAAAACCATCACAAACAGCACATGCCGAAACTCCACCGCCTAAATCACGTATTCGTAATTCAGATTCTAAACCAAGCCATTTTGCAGAAGCTCCAGTAGAAATAATAATTGAATCAGCAGAAAGCCAATCTTGATGATCTACCTGAACCTTGTGCACAGGACCAGAGAAATCAACCTGAGTAACGAACCCACTTCTGACATCAGTATCAAATCGTTCTGCTTGTTTTTTGAAGTCCTCCATCATTACAGGACCTGTAATACCTTCAGAGTAACCAGGAAAATTATCTACCTCAGTAGTATCCATAAGTTGTCCGCCTGGCTGCATTCCCATTATCATAACAGGGCTTAAATCTGCCCTAGCAGCATAAATTGCGGCTGTATATCCCGCTGGACCACTGCCAACGATTATACACTTGTGATGTTCTTTTATTTCCATGTTTTGCTTTCTTAATTTAAAGTACAAATGTAATTCTACCTCATCATTATTTGTATGTCAGATTGAAGTCAAATCGTTAAGGATTAAAAAGTCGACCGATTATTAAATGAATCAAAAATTTAAACTTTAATAATTGGCATATTTTGTAAATTTGCAAAACAATAATTGTGACACGTAATTTTTATGAAAACAATCTATCTAGGTTTTGTTTCAATGCTATTTATTGGCTGTGGAAATAGTAATTCAAACGGTGCTTGTGATTGGCATGTTCGCAAATTCTCTGCTACGGTAACCGATATTTCTTTTGATAATTTAAATACAAAAGGTGATTCTGTTTTTTCTGTTAAAATGATGTTTGATGCTGGTAGTTTGAGCGAGAAAGATCAAGATCTCGGAAAATTGAGAGGATTTGATATCACGAGAGAAAAATTAATTCAAAATAAACTGAAAGTAAATTCAACTTACACTGGTAAAATTAATGACCTAAAATCGGGGAATTGTGAGACACCAATAGTTGCTTTTGATCAAAGACTGCGCTAAAAAATGGCCGTTCGACCAAACATTTCTATTAAAAAAAGGGAAGTCTTAAGCGCCCAAGAGATTTTTAAAAATCTAATTGTAGGTAAAAGAGAATGGCTAAGTAAGGCGCTAACATTAGTTGAAAGCACAAGATCTGAGCATCGAAAAACCGCCAAAGAACTCATTCAATTAGCGACCCCTTTTTCTGGAAAATCGATACGAATTGGAATAACTGGAGTGCCGGGAGTTGGGAAGTCAACTTTTATAGAATCCTTTGGATTGGAAGCAATTTTAAAAGGGAAAAAAGTTTG
>Ga0307998_1001249_pt1 | contig 13697 bp, 22 predicted proteins | sample Davwhametageno37_FD_203147 | JGI IMG/M metagenome (GOLD analysis project Ga0307998, IMG submission 203147) | Marine microbial communities from Davis Island wharf, Antarctic Ocean - #37 | ecosystem: Environmental > Aquatic > Marine > Unclassified | place: Antarctic Ocean: Davis Island wharf... | reverse complement strand
AAATGAAACGTTCGGTGATATAGTCGTACCGGAGTGTAAGCTGGCTCTCATGGCGCAGATGGGAACTTTCACGATCGACGACTTTGTACCCAAATCGGAATCCCTAATTTCTATGGTCAGAGTATTGATTGCGTACCACTGTAAAGACAAGGATGATTCCAAGTTAGATACTGAACTTATCATTGATACAGTTGAGATGTGTAAAAAACTGAAAGAACTTGGCTACGAAGTCAGTATAAATATTGGACGTGTCGATAAAATGAGTGATGAACAGATTCAACAAACGTGTGAAATTATCAATGATGCCCCAATTGAGTACTTCTACCTCGCGGATACGTACGGTACTCTTGGTATCTATAAGATGCGTTCCATTATTGATACCGTGAGGAAATATTTCAATGGGTCAGTCGGATTCCACGCACACGATAACCTCAAGAATGCGTCGGTAAAGGCGATCGACGCACTATATAATGGTGCGGATATTGTAGATGTTACATTCGGTGGTTTTGGTCGTGGTTCCGGAAATGCGATATCAGAATACGTTCTCGCCCACATGGAAAATAAGGGTGCTTACAAACTTCTTCCGTCCCTCATTTATGCCGACAAATGGGTAGAGTCGTATAAAAAGTCGGGTATTCCTTACCTTCTTTCTGGTATGATGTCGATGCATGTCAATTACGCGATTGAAGTAATTGAGAAACATGATAATGTGTCTATCGAAAATGTATATGAGGTATTTAATAAGATTGTACAACACGAAAAACATCATTTCTATTCATCTGATGTCCTCACACAATACATGTAAAAATTTGTCTTCCTTCTTTGCTATTATTCTAAAGTATCTCGAGAGTAAATGGGAAAAACTATCCATCGTAAAACAATTGATATGTTCGTGCCAAAACTCCTTACTACCCTCTTTCGGTACTTCAAAATAATAATACTTTGCGGATCCCTTAATTTCGTTGATAATCACGTTTGGATCTGGAACGTGTTCTAGAACATGCATACATGTTATAAGATCGCAGTTGAAAAGTGTATCCGTAATCGGAACTTCTGACTTGACATCACATATATCATAGACATACCTCTGAGAACCTATTTTGGGTGTATTGAGACCGTCGTAGCCACCAAAATCTATGAGGGTTTCGACATTTGATACGTTCTGTTCGATAAACGTTTGTGAAACTTCATCTACATAGACGTGACGTTCATTAAACACGTGGTTCTTATACGTCGGTTCGTATGACAGTCTTAAAGTATTATACGTTTCATCCCTGTATCCGTAATACAATTTAGACATTTCATCCTCATCAAACAAAATATTCACACCTACAAACCCACAATTCTCACACTCCAACGTTTTACATGGAAAATAATTGACTTGATTTGGTATTCCATATAGACTTGTTGTGGTTTTTGGTTTCATGTCAAATAGTCGATCGACTATAAAGGGTGCTAAAATGGCAGGTCTTGTAGTACATGTATTAGAACTACAGGATCTACAATACGTTATAAACTTCATTGTAAATTTATTTGTTCAACTCTTTAACCCATACATTGTGAAAGTGTGGATTATTTTCATATTTTGGGTGAGGTATCGTATGTATTCGTTTAAAACCATAAGAGGTTAATGTTTCATCTACCGTTTCGTACTTCTTTGCGTACTCTGGCCATGGAATTCCATCTTGTTCGTAGATGATGACTCGCATATTTTTTATCGCTTCTGGGTTCTCTTCGATAAAGTCACAGAAGAAACCTTCGCAGTCTGCGACTACACAATCAAATTTTAAATTGTACATATCAGAAAGTTTTTCGAGTGATACATTCTTAATGGTCGGTGTGTCGGATTCCTTTGTATATGTTCCATATTCGTGTAGGTCAAATTTGGGGTCAATAAAAGCCAGCTCATACCCCTTATTAGAAACGACCCCTTCAAAAATATGAAATTTACCACCATTGGTATCTCGATTTTTTGTAAGAGCTTCAATTACTGAATGATCGGGTTCAACTGCGACGTGTCGCGTTGGGTCCTCGAGGACTTCTGAAATGACACAAGAAACAGTTCCATATCGTGCACCGAGTTCCAATACACTCGCATCCCTTGGTATGTATTTTCGAACCAAAAACTGTTCTTCGGCTTCGTAATCTACGTTGGCTGGTTCGTTTTCCCTGTCCACGAAAGTCATATATCATACAGGATTCAACTCTTTAAATCCTGGTAACAAACATATGCTTTTCCAGAGTTTCATCATCCAGGAATGGTGCCATTTCCTCGTATGGCATGTTTTTAAATGTTCCATCTGATTGAGGTTTATTGGAAAGACGTGGATACCTACCTTGAGTGTTACATACAATTTCAACGACCATGGGTCCTTTAGAGTGCTCGAGATATCCAATGTCATCATCGCGCTCCACCTTGTAATATGGAATGTCATATGCTTTCGTAACCTTCTCGATGTTACAGAATGTAAGGTCACTCGAACTACTCGTACCGTATTCTCGTTTAAAAACCGCATCTTGTGTAATTTTTATTGCACCGTATCCACCGTTATTGAATACAAGAATGGTCACAGGTAAATTGGAATGTTTCAGGGTTTGTAAATCCTGGATATTATACTGAAACGACCCATCACCGACGATCACCCATGTTCTCTTACCATGAAATGACGCACCCATCGCACTCGCAATTTCGTAGCCCATATCACCATGACCACTCGTGATGAACCGATCACCAACTTTGTAGCGGTACATGTGCCAACCTACACAATAGATTGAACCGGAGGACATGGTAACGATGGAGTTCCCATCCTTTTCTTTGAAAAATGTATTCAAGTGTCTGTATGGACACACGAGTTCCCCGTTTTTTTCGGGCATCTCTTCAGACCATAACTCTTTCCACTCCTTATTCTTTTGAATCCAAGTAGTATTCATTTTTAATGTAGGTAATTCCAAATCAAAAAAAGTTTTAAGATTCATTTGAAGTTTGATATCAAGTTTCTTATCTTCAATAAATTCCGATTCATCTATATCAAGATAAACGACTTTGGCTTCTCTCGCGAAAAGATCCCTCTTGTACCCAGTGATACTCTTACACATTCTGGAACCTAAACATAATACAAGGTCTGCGTTTTGGATGGCAAAATTTCCCGCCCTATTTCCAATGAGTCCTGTTTTACCTGTATAGTCATCACCGAGGTCACTCCCAAAAAAACTCACGACATACGGAATGGTATGTTTGTCGATGAAGGTTCTGAATTTTTCTTTCGTCTTCGAGAGGTGGATACCATTACCTGCTAAAATGATCGGTCTTTCTGCCACCGACCAAACATCTAGGAACTCTTGTGGGAGCGAAGTCATCGAGACTTCTTGTGGAACCTTCCATTCTTCGGGTGTCTCTGGAACTTCCATCGACTGAACATCAACCGGTACAGAAAGCCATACGGGACCCAAACGACCATTTGTCAGATTATAGTAACACTCTTGGAGTACCGTAAGTGTTTGAGATGGGTCGGTGAGTTCGATGGCACACTTCGTCATACCTTTGACCGACTCTATGATGTCGCAATCTGAGCCAAAGTAGCCCCTAATTTTACCACCCCTTGAACGAATGTTATCATCTCGATGTACTTGACCACTGATGAAAAAGACTGGAACGCTATCTTGGTACGCGATGAGACATGGAGTTACCGCGTTCGTCGCACCACATCCAGATGTTACACAACACACACTTGGATTGTGTTCATAGGATGACCATCCGAGGGCTGCGTACCCCGCGGGTTGTTCTCCATGGGTATAAGTAACATCCATTTTCTGACCAAAAGAATCGTTGAAATGCATCGCGAAACCACCAGTCACTGAAAAACATTTCGTCACATTCTTCTCGACCAGGAAGTTTGTGATGAAGTCTGATACTTTCATTTACTACGTTAAAGGGTACCATCTTTAAATCAGTAGAATGAAGCTTACTTATACCATCCAAGTGTGTAATGAATCAAGGGAACTTTACTCCCTTCTTAGCTTTTTGAGTAAAACAATCGATGAAGAAGATGAAATCAATGTCGTCGCAGATTCAAACAATGTGACTGATAAAGTTGAAAGCGTTCTGGATACTTTTAAGGATCGTATCAATATATTCAAGCGCCCATTCGATGAATTTCATACCAACGCACAATTTCATATCGAAAAGGCAACTGGAGAGTATATATTCGGTGTAGATGCGGATGAAATGCCACAAGAAACGCTCATAAAATCGGTAAAAAAGATTATTGAGGAGTCTGGTGCGGAAATCATCGCGATACCCCGAATTAACATCCACCCGGGTGCTACACAAGAATTTATAGAACAATCAAAATTCAAAGTGAATGAGGTCGGGTTCATCAATTGGCCAGATTATCAGACACGGATCTATAAGAAATGTGATCACATCAAATGGACGAATGAACTGCATACGAAACTTACAGGGACGGATAAGGTTGTCGGGTTACAAGCCGATCCAAAACTTGCTCTCTGGCACATCAAATCCATCGAGAAACAGGAAAGTCGCTGGACTAAAGATGGGGATTTCAAAACACCGAAGGGTGGGCTATACGACTTATTGATGTGATTCAGTTTATCATAAATGATTAAAACTTCCAACGGAGTATTCGATATAGATGTAGAAGATTGTTGGATTGGGATAATTACCTGGCATTCCCATGACTTAAAAGAAAAATGATTATTCAATTAAATGAAGTTTGGTAAGATTGTTGGTCGTTTCTTCCTAAAACAAGATCTTGGTCTTTATGATGACAATACACCAGACTTGATTACTATATCAGAACTCATCGAGACGTATCCCATGTGGCCAAAGTGGATCGAAGAACTACCTGAAAAGCGAAAACAACTCTTCACAATGTTTGAAACGAGTGATGTTCACCCAGATATCATCGAGAACATGAAATTGTTTGACAAAGTTATTGTTCCTTATGACTATCTTAAGAACATCTTGATTCGTCATGGTGTGAAGTGTGAAGCTCTTAATTGGTACACTTCACCGCTTATTCAAACAAAATCACGAGTTATCAAGAAGAGTGAACAAAAGAATAAAAAAGTTTTCCTCTACATTGGGACAAACGATATTCGCAAAAATCTCATGAAACTTTCCGAAACTTTCAAGGACCTTCTTGAAGGAAGTGAACACAAGCTCATTGTCAAAACAAACAAACTTGATAACTTACCCGAATCCAAAAACATAAAGTACATCACAAAACGTATGAGTCACGATGAGATGGCGGGTCTCTATAACATATGTGATTATGTCATTTCGTTTACACGTGGTGAGGGTGTGGGTCTACCAATGCTCGAAGCAAAGTATTTTGGAAAGCCTGTCATATCTCATGATGGGGGTGTCCTCTCTACACTCAGAGATGATTCGTGGATCGTATTACCATCGAAAGAAATTTCCATAGACCATACAAATGTTCCACATTTTTTACAAAAAGTGTTTCATGGAACTTGGTGGGAAATCGACACTAAAGAGGCTTTAAGAATTTTAAATAATCTTATCCATGAATAACATGGAAGAGTTCAAAGATGCGTGTCAGGACCTCATCGTTCGATCGGATGAGATCGCCGCCGATCTTCAGGAACTTCCTACAGATTATAAACTTGCCGAGCGATACGTTAAAATCGATCAGGAAATCTATGAGATGATAGATTGGTATGAAAAAACAAGAAAGGAAAAGAAAATAATGGATGAACGGATGGCTCGCACAGAAACGAATCTCAGACACATCAATAATGATATTCAGAGAATTAGATTACGAGAGTTTTCTCGTGCCCGACACGGAGGGTCGTATTCACGATTACATCAAAACCAGCAGCATTGATATTCTTACAAAATGCGACATCTTCGGAACACATATCCCGTAAGAGTTTCCCATCTTCAGCTTCAATCTCGATGAGAGGGTGGCTAAAGTATGGATACGTCATCTTCTCCAAGACTTCTTTGCGACACGCGAAGAAACCCATACCATTATATGCCACTGGAATATATTTTTCTTCTTTCTCGGGTTCCCCAACCTTCATGAATTGGAACGAACCAGTTTTTTTGAAACACTCCAAGTCCCAGTCTTTCACACACGCATAATGTTTCATATCCTGCATTCGATATAAACCTGAAACGACTGGGTATGTCTTGGTATCTTCGAGAAGTTCTATGACTTGTTCGGGTGTAAAGACAATATCAGAATCGATGGTGAGCCATACATCATATTCAACTTCACCACCGAATGGTTTTTGGTCGGCACCTCTCAAAACGTCAAGACCGAGCGTCTTCATTCGTGAAAAGGGAACAAAACTTGAGAACTCGTTGGTCACGACGAAATCGTACCCCTTCTTTGTGAGAGTCATCAGGGTCTGTGACCAGTTCATGAGGAACGTTCCAGAGAATGTACGCCCGGGAAGAGCGAGGATGACTCTCATTTGTTCAAGATACTGAGTACTTCTTTAACCGCGGGGTGTCGAACGATATCTTCATCTTCCATTTCTACATGTACGATATACTCAAGATCTTGACACTGCATGTTATAGATGAGATCCGCGAGACCGTTTTCAGGTCCAAGATCTGATTGTTCCAAGTCACCAGTCACGATGAGTTTTGTACCCTCACCGACTCGGGTCAAGAGCATCTTCATTTGATTAGGGGTGGCGTTTTGCATCTCATCGGCGATTATAAGTGTATCAGTGAATGTTCGACCCCTCATATATCCAAGTGGTTCTATTTTAACGAGTCGTTCGATCTGATTATACGAAAAGTACTGCTCAAAAATATCAAACATTGGTTTTATCCATGGTTCCATCTTCTGATTCATGTCTCCCGGGAGGTATCCCATATCCTCATCGGCAGCGACAATAGGTCGAGTTAGAACAATCTTAGGACGTTGTTGTTTTTGTACGTGTTCGAGAGCAATCTGACACGCCAACATTGTTTTTCCCGAGCCCGCCGGTCCAGTTCCCACCACAATAGGTTTAGGAGACCTGAGGGCGAGCATATATTTACATTGACCAGGGGTCTTTGGGAAGTTCATATATATACTATTTAAAGTTTTTTCCTTAATATAAGTAAATGGAGTTCCACTTTGTAAAATTAAACGTGAACGGAACCTACTTGAGTTTAGTGGACCCATCACAGAAGTCGAGGTTCATCTGTTTTTCCGACAAGGGAAAGGCTCGAGACTGTGTAGACTATGTATCATCATTTAGATCGAGGCATGGGGTGTGGCCGTGCTTCGACATGTCCAAAGGGAAACAGAAATTCGAAAGTAAGTCCAATGTAAAAATACGAACCCCCGAGCAGATAAAACGGTACATCGATATCGAGACCTACGATTTAGGTACGATCGATAGAATCGCGAGTCGGACGAATTCATCGTTCTATTGTATATTACACTTTGAGACGGAAGACCTTGGAAGTACCGAATCTATCTCGATGTCTGGTCAGGAGATGGATGCGGTCGTCGATGATAAGTCCTATAGAGACATTCTCGAATTTAGCTTAAAAGTAAATTAAACTGTATTTCCCGCCCGAACCGCGGCATCTCGTTCAGCCTTTTCCACCTCCGATAACACAGTCTCCGGTTCAGCCTCTGATATCGCGGGTGGCTCCCTCACGGGTGGCTCACTCGGTGATGGCACAGCCACGGATTCCCCACGAGCGATCTTTATCTTATCAAATACAACTTTCGCGTTTTTGATATTCACGGTAATTTTATTAGGTTTTTCAACGTTTGCCATTTTCATAGCGATGAAAAGTCCTACGAAATACATACTTGATGGAAAATCGGTTGGTTTTATAACGTCTCCAACTTCGAAGGCTGGTCCCCCAGGTCCTCCACCCCACTTCTTTTTAGCTACTAGTTTTCCATCCTTAAATTCGAATATCTTGCCTGCTTCTCGTGCAAGTCTGGTATTTTCCATATCCCACTTGTCATTCCAAACATCGTCGGCGATCTTATTTAACATGGATTCACCATTTTTGTTAACTACATCAATCATGGTACCTTCATTGTCGTATTTTTCAATGTACCAACAGTCATGTCCACCTCCTGGACAACTGTTATATCCTCGACTATCCCCTAAAGTTAAGTCATATACATACGCAAATCCGTTATTCTCATTCTTATCATACGCGGAGCAATAATCCTCCATCTCTCCACTTTCTCTATAGCATCGAGATACGTCAGGCATTAGCATATATTTCTCCGTGTTAGACATAGTAGCACCTTCCCCTGTAATCACGAGTTCTCCTGGAGATCCCGTAGCTGGTTTAGCTTTTTTAACGTATTTGTCATATGCGAAGTATCCAGCAATGGCTAATCCCACCATCATCATCATGAATACGATGAAAAATATAACCACACTCATTTTTAATATACATTGAGAATATAACTTAAAAGTAAATTAACATGTACAAATAATGTGTGGCATCTTTGCCCTCTTCGGTGATGAAGTAGAAGTTTCTTCTTACCTCCTTTCTCACAGAGGACCGGATGATTATAGAAGTAAAATTTCAGGTAAGTGTCGTATGGACTTTTATCGACTCGCCATCAACGATCTAACACCGGCGGGTATGCAGCCATTCAGACGCGGCGAAGAAATGCTCATCTGTAATGGTGAGATTTACAACCATCACGACTTTCGTAGAGGGGATGAAGTAAGTAACAGTGATTGTGAAGTCCTCCTCCCCATGATCAAAGATTATGGTATCATGAAAACACTCGAAAATATCAACGGTGATTTCGCATTTGTATGGACCGATGGTAACCGAGTCATGGCAGCACGTGACCCAGTTGGCGTGCGACCAATGTTTTATACGCGGTACGCCCAGAACTCGATAGCGTTTGCGAGTGAAGTCAAGGCACTATTGTTCCTGAACAGTGAGATCCATATCTTCCCCCCGGGTCACTTATACGACTCATACATAAACGATTTCATATCTTACCATACTGGATATTGGCATGTCAATAAATATATCAAAACTCGGTACCATAAGAAGATTCGGGACAGTTTAGAACATTCAGTGGAGGAGCGTATCGGGAACACGGAGCGTGATATAGGTTTTCTTCTTTCTGGTGGTCTCGACAGTAGTCTCATCGCGTCGATCGCTACGCATAAACTTGGGAAAATTAAGACATTCTCAATCGGTCTTGAGGGAAGTCCAGATCTCATCGCGGCTCGTAAAGTGGCAAAGTATCTGAATACGGATCACACGGAAGTAAAATTCACGGTACAGGAGGGTATCGCACACATCAATGACGTAATTCACTCTTTGGAGTCATACGATACGACGACTGTGCGAGCGAGTACGCCCATGTGGCTTCTCTGTAAATACATCAAACAGCGCACATCGTGTCGGTACATATTTTCTGGTGAAGGTGCGGACGAAATTTTAGGGGGATACCTCTATTTCCATAACGCACCAAATGTGGATGAATTCGCATGTGAAAATATGCGTCGTCTTCGTCTGATTCATCAGTTCGATGGGTTACGGGCGGATAGATGTGCCGGAGCACACGGTCTCGATTTGATTGTTCCATTTCTCGATAAAAACTTTATCGATGTGTGTATGACGATTAATCAGACACACAAAATTGATAAGATTGAAAAGAGAATTCTCAGAGAGGCATTCCAGGGATACCTTCCCGACGATATTCTATGGAGACGGAAGGATGGTATGAGTGATGCGGTTGGGACGAACTGGGTGGATGAGATTAAAAGGTACGCCGAAAATGAAGTGGATGACACACTCTTCAGGGAGACGCGGGCGAAAACACGTGGGTACAATACACCTCTAACCAAAGAAGAGGCCATGTACAGGAACATATTCTGGAAAATGTACGGGAAGGATAACGATCATCTCATTTCTGAAATATGGCGTCCTAAATGGACAACTGTCACCGACCCGAGTGCGCGACTACTTATAGAAAAGAATCCCAAGTAATATATATGGCACATTTTGTCAGAAGCTTCGAGTGTAAAAATGAAGAACATGTTATGTGGTTGAAGAAGATTGGGGGTGTTATGGCTAAGTCTATAGGTGGTGATCGTATAAACATCATGAGTGCGGTGAATGACAACCCCCTCCCTGGAAAACCCACGATCGAAAACCCGATGGACTTTGCTTCAGTCCATTTCCAACTATGTATGAAGTACGCCAATGCGGTATTAAGCGAGGATGCCTTTGTACCGAAGGTAAAATGATTTATATTCCTCCAACGTAAAGTCCTGGGGTTCGGAATGTTCATCCATCCTCATGAGTAAAATTTTTCCATATACATCTTCCGTATCAAATGGATGTGGTAAAGTGTTTTCGTTCTTCACTTTACCATCTTCAGCTTTCATTATGACTACATCTATCTCAGGCCACTGACCGATGAATGTTTGTCTTCCCTTCAATAGTTTGAAAATTTCATTCTTATGGGGTACAATGTCTATATCTATCTCCATTATGTCATCCAATGCCTCATGTATGAGTATTGCTTTGTTCATCTTGGAGTCTGCTCACAAAATAATATTCATAAATTATAAATGAACAACAAGTATTTGCTCGCTTCGGCTGTAGTGATCGTCACTCTGTGGATGGTATATCGCGTAGAGGGTTACCAAACCGGTCGTGCTGATTACAGGTATGGATTAGTGGACACGAACCCATCTCGTCGAGTCTCTGATGCCTTTGACAGTCCAAATATCAAAAATGTATATGAAGGGTTACCACTCCCCTAAGTAATTAAAGAATTCACCCGAATAGAAGGTAAGAAAATGGAGAATAAGACTCGACAATTTGTCATTGAGCGGTTGGCCACACTTCTCGAGATTCCGGAAGACAATACGATATGTATCAATCTCGAGAAATGTATCCTAAATTATGCGACTGACCGAGCACGACAAACAGGTGAGGCGGCTGCGTGGGATAATCATAAGTACAGTAACATTTACAAACATAAATTTTTATCACTTCAGAAAAGTTTAAATGATACTCCATCTTTAAAAGAAAAAATTCTTGAAAAGAAAATTAAAACAAAGGATATAATTGAAATGCGACCCGAACAGTTATGTCCCGAGGGGTTATATGCTGTAGAGATGGAGGCAAAAATTCATAAAGATTTAAGAAAGGAATACCTAAAACGTGAGGTAAAAAACCAAGATGGATTTTTCAAATGTGGGCGCTGTAAGTCGTTGAAGACAACCTATTACCAAATGCAGACGAGATCAGCGGATGAACCGATGACGGTATTTGTGAGTTGTCTCAATTGTGATCGAAATTGGAAATGTTGAGTGCGTGAGGTGACCCGGTGAGGTCAGTAGGCATATCACCTACAGATAGAATGAAATTGTAAGGTACTTGTTCTTTCATAATATGTTTTGTTTGTGCGCTCGTAAATCCCAAATAGTCATACCCAATACCATACTCTCTTAATTGTTTAATCGTCCATTGAATTACGTATTCTACTCCCGGTCTCGCGGTGATGATCACGATACGGTATCCCATAGTTCTAGCCACATTCAATAAATTCACGATCGGTACATTAGCACGACCATTCGTGAATATGAGAGTATCGTCTATATCAAACATGACAGCATCATTTGGTCTCACATCTCTATTTGATATATAATGAATACCCCACGCCTTCAGGTTATCCATTTATTATTATTAAAGATTTAAATTCAAAATCATATAGTCATGATTATCGACGTCCAATGCGAGGATGGTACGACACAGATTGCGCAAACTATCATAGAGAATCAGGATTCCTATATTGTACAGTTCCTCGAAAAAACCAAAGATAATTATTATCACTTCGTGTGTGAGGATGAAGAAGTATCGAAAGAGTCTGTTTCGGGGTTTTATGACGTGGAGAGTCTAGAAGAGACTACTCTATTCGCAAGATTCCCACAAGGATACGTACTGCTTGACGACAGTGACGATGAAGATTTCGAATGTTCCGAATCTGATGAAGATGAAAGTGAAGACGAATCACTCATTGATGAAGAAGAGGAGGCCTAAGTTAAAAATATGAGACCTAAAATATACAATGGAGTATAAAGAACCAAAAAAACGTGTGACTAAACACGATAAAAAAAACAAGGGTCAAGTATATTCATCAAAACACGTACGAAACCAACTTAAACAAAAGGAGAATAGTTTAGCAAAGACAAACGATGGCCCCTTACACCCCCCCGGTCGCGCATTACTCACAAATGGACGTGTCAATGTATGACGAAGAACATGTATTCGCGTTCATCGGGAAAACTGGTAAAAGGTTCTACTGGCTTACACAGAAACTTGGCCTTGATTACCTCTGGTACGATAAGAAACGTAAAGTTATCGAGATTTGGGGTCCGTTATATACACACCAGAATCAACAATCCGCACATTTAATTCAATGTGAATTAGATTTTTTTACGAGACCTAAGTTAGAGGAGACACACACCGAAAAACAAAATGAGTATGTTCAAACGACCATCGCAACGTGTTAGGTGCCCACCGCCAATTCGGGGGGACAAACCTAAAGTGGGTGCATTTTTATATGATATTATCATTCAAAAACCAGTCGAACAATTCGTATTTCATAAACGACCTATATACAAAGAGAGTGATTACATCGTAGCACTCAAGAAAAATCACCGTAGTTTAGGTATTCCGTATATTGAACCGAATTTACCCCGAGTACCACCTTACCAAGAACCTCGGCGCACAAAAGAACCAGAAATACTCTATGGTGATCGCGTTCAGGTAAATCTTCGGGTACTTAAAAATGGTACAATTCGTATAAAAATCAATTGTGCGATTGCTATAATGTATGATACCTATTATCGTCGTGCTGTTCAGCCCCCAATCAAGATTATCCTACAGGCATATAAGGCACATGGGTTTAGTGATTCTTTTCTTGAACGAATTAAAAAAAAATATGATAGGAAAGTGATATACGCTGCGAAAGTTCCCGGTATATTACAGAAGATATTTGATAAGGAACCTGTCAAGAAGATTAAGATTAAGAAAAAGAAAGAAGAGGTGGAAGAGGAACCTGAACCCGAACCCGAACCTGAACCCGATGAAATTCCAGAAGAAGGGGGTGAGCTCGATGTAGAACCCGAAGAGGATACAGAAGAGGTAGTGGAAGAAGAATATGTTTCGGATCCTGAAACCTAAGTAGAATACATACTTTGTAATAAAGTATCTTATTATGTTTGTGACCAACGTTGTCCTCGCTAATCAAATACTCGATCGTGGCTTCTTCTATACCCTGAAGGAAGCGACGCGTCACAGTAACGAACAAACAAAAGAAAAAATCTGGAAACTTTCCGACGGATCAGTCTTTTTTGGAGACGTAGAAGTTCGTGTATACAATACTAACGACTACAAGAATGAACATTTTCTTTCTTTCGTTGATTCCCAATGAAATCGCGGAGATGTCATGTGACCAGCACGTCGTTAAGATTATATTCAAAAGAGGGAATACCAGAATGTATGCCGGAAGAGTATAGATGTGAGAGTGTCGTGGATGCCTATCAGATGTATTATATGGTGGAGAAGATGGGATTTGCCCGATATAAATTCCCAGTGGATAGTAAATGATTGTAGCGACAACTCTTTTCAATCATCCGTATATCAAAGGTAGTATCGAAATAGAAGAGAAGGGTACCAAAGTTGTAATTAA
>Ga0307998_1001248_pt1 | contig 13701 bp, 15 predicted proteins | sample Davwhametageno37_FD_203147 | JGI IMG/M metagenome (GOLD analysis project Ga0307998, IMG submission 203147) | Marine microbial communities from Davis Island wharf, Antarctic Ocean - #37 | ecosystem: Environmental > Aquatic > Marine > Unclassified | place: Antarctic Ocean: Davis Island wharf... | reverse complement strand
GTTTCAAACATCAACTAAAACTTTCAAATCATGAAAATCAAACTGGCACTGCGAACACTTTTATCTGGTTTATTAATAGCAACACTTATTGTATCCTTAGGATCTTGCTTCAGAAAATTGAAAGGAGAAAACTTACTGTATGAAGGAACCTGGACAAACGGTTATTTATACGAATCTTCTGGTTATTCATTTTACAATTCAGGAAATGGCTATGAAGATCAACCTGTAATTAAGGAATGGATATCAGGTGGAGAAACCATTACAATCCAAGCCAATGGAAGAGGCTCTTATTCTTCTTATTCTTCGTCTGGAGGAGCAACAAGTTCCAAAGAAATTGACTGGAAGGCGAAAATAAAAAAAGACAAATTGACTATTAAATTCTCTATTATCAAAGAGAAATTTGAGATTACTAAATCTCCTTCTGAAGATAATTACGGATGGTACATGGTATTAGATGCTGATACATTTAGACGTATCGACTAATAAATTAGCTGAGGTGTTTTTTAATTGTTTGCACGTATTCCTCAATAAACTCGTCTTTTCTTTTTAATCGATATTGCATTACCCATCGGGGATGTGGAAGCACTTCTATTTTTTCGAAATAACCCTCTTTTTTGTTTAACGCATTCAAAAACTTTAGATTTTTTCCTTTGCCAATACAAAAAGCTACGTCTCTTCTCAAAAAAGGCAATTGCTTTTCAAATTGCTCCTTTATATAAGGTGTAAGTTCTTCTTCCAATGTCTTTATGTCGTAATAGTTTAAGTTGATGTCTCTTTTTACAAAACCTAAAGGCACAACAGACGAAATGTAAACATCTTTGTAAAATGGCTCTACCCCTCCGTAGGATTCGATCATGTCGTAGACAAATCTTGAACTTAATTCATGTTTCTTTTGAAAGGTATTTTCAATTCCACATACATTTTCCAGATTTATAGGATCGGTAAAACCAATGCCCGTTAATCCAGAACCTAGCCTGCCAGGATTGATTCCAATAAAAGCCAGCCTTTTCTCCTTATCGCTGTAATACTTGGAATAAAAAGTACTTACTATTTCTTTAGTTTCCTTTCTCAATAATGGATTTAAGACTTCAACTTCGGGCGTTGTTACAATTGGTGATTCCAATTGATTGAAAAACTCAATGATCTTTTCAGCAGTATTCATTGCTACTAAAGTGTTGCATTTATCAAGTATAAGATCATTTTGACTAAAAAATAATATTGAAGAAAGGATTCATTAATGTTAAGCGTCCAAAGAATCACATTCGCATTTGATTATTATCATGAAAAAAACCATTTTAATTTGCTTCGTTTTGTTAAGCCTACAGGCTTTTTCACAAGATATTTTCATTAATGAAATCCTATCGCAGAACAAAGGACTCGTTAAGAATACTGCTGGGAATTCCTTCGATTACATCGAATTGTATAATTCAAGCGCTAAAACTGTCGATTTATCGGGTTATTTTTTGTCAGATCATAAAGACACTTTAAAAATGTTCACCATTCCAGCGGGAATTAAAATTGCGCCAAAAGGATTCATTTTACTTTGGGCCAATGGAGATGGAGAAACAAAGGAGTTGAATACCAATTTTAAATTGAGTCAAAAAGGTGAAAAACTCTTTTTAAGTTTTCCAAATGGCACGCTTTGCCACTCCCTAAAATACAAAAGACAATTTTCAAATATTAGCTATGGCCTTTTACCTGATGGTGGAAAAGAGAAAGACTATTTGATTCCCACTCCTAAAAAAGCGAATAAAACAGGTCGGATTTTTGTTTCAGATTTAAAAGGCAAATCAGTAACGAACGTAACCATTACAACGAATGAAAATAGCTATTCGGTTAAGTTATTAAACCCGAAAGGAGAAACCCATATCGTTAAAATACTAGAGAATAAAACGGATAAAGTGCTCAACAAAACCAAATTAGAGAGCGCCTCTGCAACTATCCATTTTTCTACTTATGAAAAAGGGAAATACAAACTATTGATTGGAAAAGACACTTATAGAATTTTAAAAAAATAAACTATGAACACTACTAAATGGCTGGCAATTGGGTTGGTTTCCTTATTGTCAATTGCTTTTACCTCTTGTAAAAAAGAAGCTGGAACTGGCGGCAAAACAACATTGAGCGGAAAATTACTAGGTACCTATATATGTGAAGACGATAGCAGCATATTAGCTGCTGATATTGCTGTGCCAGACGAACGCATTTACATAAGTTACGATGCTACTGGAGAATTGGACGATGATGTTAGAACTGCTCCTGATGGAACTTTCAAATTTGAATACCTGCAACCAGGGAGATATTCGCTTATCACCTATTCTGAATGTATGACTTGCCCAACGGGTAAAGTAGAAGTAATTCAAGAAGTTGAAATTGCAAAAAAAGAGGATGAAGTTGATCTTGAACCAATCAACATAACTCGAATTACAGACCGAGGTTGCCCTACTTCTGCTAATTCTAAAGGTACATCAACCTTAAAAGGAAAATTAATAGGGGTGTACATTGATGATAAAGACATAAACGATACTCTAGGAATTACAGGTAAACCAGACACTCGGGTTTACATTATTTACGGTGACGGAACAACACAAAGCGATGATGTAAGAAGTAGTGCAGATGGTTCATTTGAATTTACTGAGCTTAACCCGGGCAAGTACACGGTTTACGCTATGTCTGAATGCAAAACATTAAATTGCCCCTCTGGATTAGTTCAAGTTTCAAAATCTGCTGAAATAACCTCTAAAAATTCAGAGGTTGATGCTGGTGAACTTACTGTAATTGAGTTTCGTAATCCTTGATTTCAAACGACCTACATATCGTAAATGAATTCAAAGGCATTGATCTGAAAGAGTTGGCTAAGGTCGATTTTGATGCTCGAGTGGACACCAAGTTCATGTTTTCTGCATCCAAACTGAATGACTTTTTCACAGCACTAAAAGACCAAGTATGTGTCTTAGACATGGCTGGGGATCGACAATTTCAATATAAAAATCTATACTTCGAATACCCGAATTTTGAGTTTTTTAGGCAGCACCATGCTGGATACTTAAATCGTATTAAAGTAAGGTCTAGACAATACAGCGAAAAAGGTCCTTTTGTATTCGAAATCAAAAAGAAAACCAACAAGTCGAAAACAGAAAAAAGAAGAATAACACTTCCTTCTTTTTCTGATAGTAAAAGTGACTTAACGGAACAATATCTTCAAGATCAACTTGGAATTGGATTTAGTGATCTTACCGAAACCATTGGAATCAATTACAGTAGAATTACCATGGCTGATCTAGCAATGACCGAAAAATTCACACTGGATATTAACCTTGAAGCAGTTTACAATGGTAAAACCCATTTGTTTGAGGACATAGCCATTGCGGAGATTAAACAAGAGCGATTTTCTAATAACAGCTTGTTCGTTAGAGAACTCAAAAAATTAAAAATATACCCAAGTAGTTTTTCAAAATATTGCGCGGCAGTGTTAGTACACAGACCTGATATCAAGCACAATCGTTTTAAGCCTTTAAAAAATAAATTAGCATCTTCAATTAAATAATCATGAATATACTCTCAGATATTATACTCCTTGATTCAGAAAGCCTGCGTCTTTTTGGAATTAAACTTTTTAATGAAGATTTATACGAATTGCTATTTCGTTTGGCGATAAATCTATTGTTTTCATACACTATAATATTAAAAGTGTACAAGGCTACTAGAAGAGATAGTGAGTACTTATTTAGTTACCTAGTGTTTAGTCCAATGGTATTCTTTATATGCCATTTGTTCGCTTCTACCAAGTTAAGCATTGGATTCGCTTTTGGACTATTTGCAGTCTTCTCTATTCTAAGATACAGAACCACAACTATTCCTGTAAAGGAAATGACTTACATGTTTGTAATCATTGGTCTTTCAGTGCTGAATGCAATTAGTACTAAAAAAGTTAGTTACGCAGAACTTATTTTTACCAACTTTTTTGTGCTAGGATTGATGTACTTATTAGAACGTTACATTTTAACCTCAGGCATTGAAATTCAAACGGTTAACTACGAGAAAATAGAAAATATAAAACCCCAGAACGAACCCATTTTGATAGCTGATTTGGAAGAAAGAACGGGTAGATTGATTGATAAAGTTGAATTATTGGAAGCGGATTATTTAAAAGATTCTGCACGAATTAGAGTCTATTTTAAAAAGCAGAAATAAGCTTGAAAAGAAAACTACATATCGTTGGATTGCTTTGTTTGGCATTTCTCATTACCGATAAACTTGTTGCACAGCAAAAGGACTTTCAGTTATGGACTGGAGCTGCTTTGAGCAAAGAATTCAACAAGAAGTTTACATTGGGAGCTGAATTTCAAACGCGTTTGAACCAAAATGCAAGCACTGTAAACACCACCTTTGGTGAGTTTGGAACAAAATTCGCCGTGGCCGATTGGTACAAAATAGGGACGAGTTACAGACTAGGAAGCAAAGGTTTTGGACTGACCCACCGAATAGACTTTGATAATACCTTTAGAATAAAACTAAATGACGAGCGCTTTTACTTTAGAGCTAAAATTCAGCGGGATTTTTACAGAAATGCAATCGACGATGACAACCTGAGATTGCGATTAAAATACGTACACAAGTTCAGTAAAAAAATCAAAGGTTATTTAGCTGGAGAATATTTTTACGCATGGGAATACTCCGACGGTTTTAGCAATTGGAAAAGACAGCGCTACACTGGCGGAATTGAATACCGGTTCAAAAAGAAAAACTCGCTTGACTTTTATTACCGCTACCAGGGCGATATGAACAAAGCTCGACCCGATCAAGATTACATTATTGGAATTGGGTATAAGTTGGAGTTTGATTAGTAACTCTAATCCTTTATAACCTTCGTCACTACTCTGATACCATTTCCCCAACTACGCGTACAATAATTTTAAATGATTCTACTCAAAAAAAAACGTAGTTGCACACTACGCTTAGGTGGGGGATATGTTTCAGCTACTCTGTAGCTGATGAAACCACGCGATGCAATCGCGCGGGAGCTGCGAAAAAATTTTGCAAAGTATCGTTAGTAAAATATGCATGGTTAATAACTTTTCCTTTTTTATAAACCACAGTTCCCCCATCACGAACCATTGTTTCATCAGTTTCTTTAAATTTTATATCCGAAACTAGCACCCCCTTTTTTAAGCTTAATTCATGTCTAAGGCTGTCGTTATCGTATAAAAGAATCGCTGTCAATTTACCTTCAGAATAGTGGTACGAAAATCCATTTAAGATATTGTCTTTCTTTTCTGCAACAATCAAATGCTTTGGCTCAAAGATGTCTACAAAATATAATGTTGATCTTGTAGATTTTCTAGAAAATATTTCAACATAATATCCGTCTTTACTTGAGTCTTTAACCATTTCATATCCTTCTGCTGGCAGCTCCATTACAAAGAGGAAGTTCTTGTCTACTTTATAATTTTGACAATAGCCTTCTTTTGAAAAACAGAAAGACAAAAGAAAAACAACTATATAATTGAAACCTTTATTATTTACCATTCAAACTTTCATATTGCTCAAAATTAACCGAACTATCCCTAGCTGCCGCGCGATTAGCTTCGCTGAGCTCGCAAGCTCGGTTGTATCGCGTGGTAATATTATACAATCACAACATTACCCTTTCACAACCTTCTCTACTACTCTACTTCCATTTTCTAAAGTAGCTTGTATAAAGTAGATGCCTGGAGTTAAATCGGCAATGCTCATAGTTTGGCTATGGCCTGTAAGATCATTCAATTTTAGAATTGTTCTTCCGTTGATATCCACTAATGTCAAATCAGTAATTTGCTCCAATGCAGCAATTGTAATTTGATCTGAAGCTGGGTTTGGAAATACTTTGATTCCGCCTTGTTTTAACGGCTCTATATCTTTTACGGTAACCGGGGTATTACAATCACCAGGTACATTGATATCAATCCAAGCAATACGTTCTTCAATCCACGTTTTTAGGAAATTAATTTCTTCTTCGTAAGTGTCTCCAACAAAGAAATTTGGCCAAACGTACCTTCCCAAGGTCTTCCAATGATAGTGATTTCGTGTAACCGCTTCTCCCATTTCAGCAATAGCGTCGTCAATTACTTTGAACTGATATTCTTTTGAAATCGTTCCTCTTTTGTTTCGGTAATAATTCCAACGGCAATTAAACGTTTCAGCAAACTCGGGATCTTCCATCATGCGAACAAACCACCATATTCTACTGCCTTCTTTATTGTACATCCATTTTTTGGTAAACATGGCTCCTTCAGTTCCAAAGTTCACATTACCCATTCCAAAATTATAATCCCAAGCAGGCCCCAAGTGCATTAAGCCGTCATTTAGAATGTGGTTTTTATAGAAATAAGTGCTATAACGATAAGAGTCAATATCCTTAGAAATTTCGTTTAGAATCATGTAATCTGCAAAGCTCTCCTCATTGATGTAATTCCTATAGCCCGTCGAGGGGTCTGCAAAATCTCCTGTAAGCAAGTTGTCCTCAAAATTGTAATAAAAATCTTCTATGTATTTCTTCTGCCTAGGATGTATGCTATCAATGTTCGGCTCCAAATGCTCATAAGTAATATCTGAATAGTAAGGGTAACTGCTCGAATGAACACTGGTAAAAGTCGCAGGATTGAAGGTGTGCTGCCAATCTACCTTAGTCATATATCCACCAGTAACTGAATTTCCAATCGTGTCATTCTTGCCCATAGGATGAATATCTAATCGGTTTCTATCTACTTTTATTTACTCCATAAAAACGTAAACTCCGAGATAATATCCGTTATGCATAACTTCCACCAATTGTGTTCTAGGAGCCCATTCCAGCATATTTCCGGCTATATTATACATAACATAATTCCGCAATAAAGATTTATCGGTATAGGGTGCATATAATACCCAATCATTTTCAGAAGGAAGTCCAAACAACCCAACGTTCAAATTGTTTCCAGCAGAATCTCGTGTTTCTATTCGGATCGATTTTTTCGGAAATTCATGCGTACTGTTTCCTCTTGTCTTTATCCCAACATTTCCATCGTAATAATTTGGTGCAGCGTCAAAATAATTCTTCTCTCCTTTTCCATTCCAGGTAATTTCCATGGTTCCATCTTGCTTTGCAATGCTGTCTAACCTTGGCGATGTGAAACGTATAATTGGCAAAGTTGAGTAATCTGCGAACATCGGTGGAGGCTTGAACCAAGCTGGTGCCGGTGAGAATTGTGTTCTTGCATCCTCCAAACCTATAATTAAATTGAAAAAGGCTGCCAATTTTGAAGGAGATGTTGAGCTTGCGTGAATTTGAATTGCAAGCACATTATCACCATTTCGAAAACGATTATTAATTTGATAATCTTTAAAAATATAATAGTCATATTCTCCACCATCAATCAGCTTGGCCTTGCGCTCCAAATCACCAACTTCATTGTATTTAGTTTTATCCCAAGCTTTACCAATATTTACTCTTCTAAATTCATATCCGTTGATATAAGCAACAAACGAAGCATCGAAATCTGATAGTAAAACTGCTGCTCTTATCTTGGTATAATCAGTTACAGTAAAAGACTTTCTTATAAATATTGATCGAGTTGTTGGAACAACCGTTTCTATGTTAGAATATCCAAATCCAAAACTTCCTTTAGCTTTACTCCATCCTGTATCTACAAAGGTTCTATCTCTCCAATTAGAATCTGGAGCTGTTGTTCCAACATGATACCTCCACTCTTCTGAAGTAAAAATCGCGGTTTCCCAATGGTCAACTTTTGCATACTGCGCTTGAACAAAAGCGGTCGATAAAAGACCTAAAAGGAAGAATAAAATTATTTTTCTCATGCTTATACTAATATACGCGCATTATTGGATACCGTTTGTGCTCTGGTTCATAATATTTTGAACGATGGAATATCCATAACAATTGGTCCATGTGGTTTTCTGCAAATTTACTATCGTTGTTTCTTTTTTCTTGAAATTCAATATTAAGCCTTTCATCAGCTTCTAATAGTTCTTTTGCTATTGGATCAAAAGCAAAATCTGAAAACCATTCCTTCTGCTGCAACACATTATCAAAGTAATTCCATCTAAAAAAAGCATCAGCTGCAGTTGGTTCCAAGGTCTCTACCAAGTACCTTCTAGCATCCTGATCCAGAGAAACTATAACATCCCCTTTATAAAATCGAACGGATTGAAAATTCTCATTTACTCGAACTTCCGAATGGAAATAGTGTTTCTCATAAGGTTCTTTTGGTGCTGTTACGCCTTCCAAATAATACATTCCTCCATTCAGAATAGTGTCGTTTTCAAAACGTTTTATTGCTACTCCTTGACGATTTAGAACTTCAATAAGTTTAGGATAACATTGCGGAATCACATAATATCGAGGAACGTTAACTCCTTCGGTAGAAATATAGTTTCGATAATGAGGTACTGGAAAAGTTATTTTTTTAGTCTTATCGTATGATCTTCTTATCAAACCAGTTGTTTCGCTTTTCACCATGTTCATTTTATACCCTTTAAAGGATAATGTCTCAGCAGTAAGTGTATCGAGCAACCAGTTAATCGAAAACTGGTTTTGCTGCCTATCCGATTGATTCGCTAGTTTTTTTATCCGTATCAAATCATTGCTATTTCCGTTAGAAAAAACGCAAAGTGTGTTCAATAATTCATAGGTATATTCTACCCTATTCTGAAAACTAGCGTACTTGTGTGCTTCACTTATTAACCCGATGGTATTAAACAAGTTCACATATCCACTTGAATATCTTGGTGTTTCCAAAAAGTCTTTAATCCCTTCATTTAGAGTGCTTTTCACTAAATGCACATAAGGCACTATTTCCTTTTCTTTCTCAGCCATTTTCCGGTACAAATAATTTTCCAGCTTACCGTAAGTGTAATCAGCCAAAATTGGATTCATTTTATTACGTTGAGACACAATTAACGTAAGTGGATATTGATGATCGCTGCCATTAGTAGTATGCGTATCCATAAATAAATGAGGCTTCCAAGCATGAAATATTTTATGAAAAGCCGCAGTGTTTAATGCGTCAGATTTTATAAAATCTCGATTTAAATCCAGGTGCTGATAATTTGCTCGAAACCCGCATTCAACTGGTCCCGGTTGACCACTTCGACTGTATTTTGATCGATTTAGCATTCCTCCAATATTGTATATTGGAATAGCTACAACTAACAAATTCTCAAATTCCTTTTCATGCGTCGAAAGATATTCGAACAACTTAACGGTTGCGTCTACTCCGCAAGACTCACCCGGATGAATTGCATTATTGATCAATAAAATAGCTTTTTCAGATCGATCAATTTTAGTCGGATCAAACTCTTTATTTAAATTAAAAACGACAGTATGCAACCGTCGTCCAACATCGGTTTTTCCTTGTTCTATTATTTCTATATATGGACTGAAATTAGAGAGTTTGGAAAGTTCTTCAATCGCCTGATCGTAAGTAAAACTTTCGTTTTTTAAATGAGGAAAATTTATTTGAGACAATGAAGTCAATGTTAAAAAAGTAAATATTACCAATAAACTAAAACTGCGCATACCTAGACTATAATTTAATAACCAACGGGAAGTACCATTTGTTAGATTCATTTTCAGCGCCAAATATAACGCTTGAAATACTAGATTTGTATTATGAATAAACTGCTATCACTACTATGCATTCTAACACTTTTAAGTTGCAAGAATTCTGAGCAAAAAGCACCTTCAGAAGTAACTAAAAATGAATTAAAAAAAGCTTCAAAAAAGAAAACTAAAACAGTAACGTTTTCAGTAAAAATAATTCAGCCTTACTGCGGCGGTGCTGCACCATCGGAAGAAATGGAAAATATGCGAATGAAGGGGGAACCTGCTAAACAATTTGTTTTTTACATCTACAAGGAAACGGGAATCCCTATTAAAATGGTTACAAATATGGAGGGCTCAGCTACTGCAGAACTCAACAACGGAGGTTACTGCTTTAAAGAAGGCTATAAGTCTGATCCTGAAATGATTAAGGGTTTAGAAAATAGCGATTGGGAATTTGATCAAGCATGTTATTCGCAATGGAAAGAACAATGCAACCATGCTTTTGTAGTATCAGATACTTCCTCAAACCATATTAACTTCACATACAGACCTCGTTGCAGTTGGGAAGGTCCTGTTCCCTGCATTACGAATACAGGTTTCCCTCCTCCATGATTCCTAAATGTCAAGACATAAAGTTGTGGCTTGAAACTGAATTACTCGAGAATAGTTCCAAGAAAAACGTCTTGCGCATTGCTCATTTAGCACATCACGAACCCAAGCTGATTGACGCTATTTTTGAATGTGTTGCAGAGGGCAAAGACAAAATCAATTGGTGATCTGCCTGGGTTTTAGATCACCTCAACCAAATCTCTAAAGAAGCAATTCGTCCATACCTGAGTCAAATGATAGTGTTTCTAAGCACGTCGAAAAACGATTCGTTGATAAGAACTTATTTAAAAATATTAGGTCAAAATGAGCTTCCAAAAGAAAATAGTGGAATACTAATGAACCTTTGTTTCGAATTGTTAAACAACCCTCAAACAGCTGTTGGTGTTAGAGCTTGGTGCATTTTAATTCTTATGGAGTTTGCTAAAAAGTATCCAGAAATAAAAAATGAGCTTAAACCTATATTGGAATTAATTTTACAAACTGTACTGCTGGAGAGAATTCTCGAGCACATGTAGTTATTAAAACTTTGGACAAGGAATCATAAAGCGACTGCGTCTTCTTCGTTTACTCAAATTCTTTCGAGAAGCTAACTCCAAGTTTGTGCTTAATTCATGCGCCCCACCAGAGGTTGCTGTGCTAAGTTTTGAAACAGTGATATCATAGGAATATCCAATAGACAATCCATTCCTTTTATAACCTAATACTACAATTACGGCATCGTTATTAGCCAATGTTGGATCCACTTTTTTCAAAGGAATACCACGATACCAAAGTCCCATGAAGAAGGGTACATAGTTAAAATAACCTCCTATGTCCAGTTGGTCTCTAGTTGATTGATGTTTGTAATTAGCAGCCAACATAAGCTGTGAAACTATTCGTTTTTTAATGTCTTTTTTTACTGGAATATTATAACCGCCTTGCGCAGCAAATTTGGGCTCAATTCGAGCCCCATTACCAACTAATGAAATATCTGGGCGGTTTATATGGTGCACAGAAACACCAAACCAATAATTCTCTGAAAATCCAATTACTCCAGTGTTTACATCCATACTGTATTTAGATTGCCCTGTATATTCCAAGGATGCCGCTGATGTTGATGCTCCTGTTTGCATCTGATCGTTAAAAACCAATTCACTAAAATCTATATGACGATTCGTTAATCCTAACTGCAAAGAGGGTTTAAAAGAGAACCTACGGGTTACTCTAACTCTATACGCGTAACTAAATAAAGCGTTAGTAGTGCGTAATCCGGCCAGACCTGATCTATCGTGATATACTAATGCTCCAATGGCACTGTTATAATCGTCAAAATTGTGCTCGTAAGAAAAAGCATAGGTGATAAAAGCTTTTGAATTTGGAACTGTAGGCCATTGATTTCTATAATTCAAGCTAAACCTATCTTGAATAGTGTTACCAGTAAGCGCTGGATTAATGATAAGTGGCGTTGCATAAAACTGTGAGAATTGAGCATCCTGTGCCAACAATCTACCACTTGAAAGCAAGGCCAAAAAGATAACTATGTTAAGTCCTATTCTCATTATTTCAATAAGGTAACTTCTCCCGCTTCATCAAAGGTTTTTCCATTCACATACTTTCCTGTAGCTTTCCATATGTATACATCTTGAGCACACATAGTTTCTGTACCTCGATAATACCCATCCCAACCGATAAGGACATCCTTAGATTCGAAAACGATTTCACCCCAACGGTTAAAAATACGAAGTTGATAATCCACAACACCTTCAAATATTGGAAAGAAGATCGAGTTATCCAAGGTTCTTGGATCATATTTTCCGCCTGAGCTACCACCTAGATTTGGGATGAAACCCGTTGGGAATTTCAATGAACCTGAACTGATTGCGGTTACGGCACTTTCGACCGCAAAAGTATCGGCACAGCCAAATTCGTTATCCGCAATTAAAGTAATTGTATAAATTCCAGCTTTTTGATAGGTATGCTCTGGACTCTGATCTGTATATGTAGTACCATCGCCTAAATTCCATAACCACTTATCGGAATCGTCAGAAAGATTAAATAAGACAAGCGGGTCATTAGGCACATTAACCTCATTTGGTCGGTAATCGAAAAAAGCACTAGCCGCAGCCCGAACAACCACACAGTCTTTTTTTGTTTCTAAAACCACATCATTATCTTCTCCAATAACGGTAAGCGAAATAGTATATATCCCAGGTCTATTATAAAAATACGGATCAGGGTTCTCTAAATTACTAATTCCTCCATCTCCAAAGTTCCAAATAAACTGTTTGCCAAATATGCTTCGGTTTTTTACGGTCACAACCAAAGGACTGCAACCAACTCCACTCGCGTCAAAATCAAGAACCGCTCGAGGTGTTTCAATCTTAATGGTTTGGCTCATGGTATCAGCACAATTTAGATTAGTGGCAATTAAGGTGATTTTATATTCACCCCAAGTCTTGTAATCTTTATCATTAGGAAACTTTACTGCAGATGTCTTGCCATCTCCAAAATCCCAACTATAATTCCAAGGCCCTATAGAGCTATTGTTTGAGAATACAACCGTCGCATTCGGGTATTTTTGATTGGCTGGAGTAGCGACAAAAATCGCTTTTGGCTGAGGAAAAACAGTAACGATTTTAAAAACTGAATCTTCACAACCATATACAGATGATACTTTTAAACGGATAGTAAATTGGCGGTTGACCGTATCAGCATTTACAAAGATATTTCTAGGGTCACTTGCTCTATCTGTATTTCCATCACCAAAGTTCCAGTCGTATTGATTTTCACCGGAGCTAGCATTTTTAAATACTACTTCATGCTCAGTGCAACCTGATGTATCTGAAATATCAAAATTTACAGAAATTTTCGGGAAAACCTCCAATTGCTTGCTGGATGTATCTCGACAACCTTTATTTGATTCAGCAATGAGTTGGGCCGTAATTGTTCTACTAACTATATCCTTATGTGTATATGTATGGACTGTATTTCCATTAGACAATGAAGTATCTCCGTCTCCAAAATTCCAAATACTATTTGAATTCAAAACAGATTGATTAGTAAATGTTAAACTTAAAGGTTGGCAGCCACGAAGCCTGGAAGTATTAAAGATACTTATAGGTTTAGGATGGACAATAATATATTTACTCATTGTATCGTCACACCCATAGGTAGATCGTAAAATAAAATCAACTTTAAAAGTTGTATCTTTAAACAATGCAGTGGAGTACGTATGACTTGAGTTTTTACTGCTACTCGTATCCCCATCTCCAAATTGCCATTTAAAAAACTGAGCTCCCTTTGACTTATTCGTGAAGTTAACTCTTAAATCGGTACATCCAGAAGTATCACTTAGGTTGAAATCCGAGATTATTTCTGGGTAAACATCAACTGTTTGGGTTACGGTGTCTTTACAGCCAAATTGAGTTGCTACTCTCAATTCTATAGTTCTTAATTTAGATGATGTTCCTAAGTTTGTGTATGTGTGGTTTACATTAGAATTGTTCGTAAACAAGTTAGTTCCATCTCCA
>Ga0307998_1001247_pt1 | contig 13712 bp, 10 predicted proteins | sample Davwhametageno37_FD_203147 | JGI IMG/M metagenome (GOLD analysis project Ga0307998, IMG submission 203147) | Marine microbial communities from Davis Island wharf, Antarctic Ocean - #37 | ecosystem: Environmental > Aquatic > Marine > Unclassified | place: Antarctic Ocean: Davis Island wharf... | reverse complement strand
GGCAAAGGAGTTGGATCAAAGAAACAGTCATCTGAAAGGGGGTCATTAATTCGGACAGTGAAATTGGAACTTTGTAAACCATCTACAATTAGATTATCCACTGTGGTTAAAGTACCCACTTGAGAAACATTCCAGTTTGAAGTTGTGAAGGTCATCGATGATGAAGAAACAACAAGATGACTTGTGTCTGAAGAAACTAAATCATAGGTGACAGAACTTAAGGGCTCATCGTTTAAAACCAGAGAAAAAGTAGCAACAGAAGTGCCTTCTATTATATTTAAAGATGGAGGGACAAGAGTATAACTACCATAGACTAAATCGACGATTACTTTTAAACGACTTAAACTCTGTCGATAGAATACTGCTGTTGGATCAGATAAACTTCCAGCTTCTACATAATACGTTGATCCATCTACTAAAGCAGTTGTGGCAGGAAGATAGGACGAAGTTCCTGTTGCCGAAGAAAACCAAACTAAGTTATACGGGTCTCCTGAAAAATCTGACCCAGGATCAACACCTTCTGGACGAGATGCAGTTTTTGCAAGATCGTTTAATGTTGGTGAGGGTGTTGCACAAATTGTTTGAGTTGAAACTCCTGAAACTTCATCTGTTGATGTGGGAGAGCATGGACCATCGCCATCTACATAAGCTTCTATCTGCAAAAATGCATCTATGCTTCCAGGACCGCCTCCACCATTTTGATTCCCAAACTCTAAATCAAAACCTGCTTCACAATCGTAGGTAAAACTTGAACTCAATACCCAATCTACTTTAGATGTATCCATAAATAAAAGGGCGTCTTCTCTAATTCCATTGGTAGAAAGTACCATCAGCTTGATCGAATTAGTTGTAATTTCCAAACTTGGAGTTCCCTCCCCTGACCAGGGAGTCCATAATCCACCAATTAAATTTGAATCAAATCTACCTCCTGATTGGAATTCAGGCATAGAACCCCAATGACGTTGATCAAAATTCAGTAAACGCGTACCATTTATTGAAAACTGAAGCCCATCATCGAATCGCCCCGAAGCTCCTAAGCTTAGTTTTAATTCACAACGTTCAAAAACATCTCCCGCTCCAAGCGCTAAAGAAACGTTTACTGTCCTGAGAAAAACACCTCCAACAACTCCATTTCCAGTACCCGTTATGATCATATTGGGGGATACTATGGGATAGGTACCTGAAGAAGTACTAGTGAAATCACCTGTTACAATTAGTTCTGATGTATTACTGTCCTTGGCACATCCAAGCTGAGCTTGGATATAGCCTGACGAGCAAATGAGAATAAAAAATATATAATTTTTCACAATATAAAAATAATCAAAATATTAGGGTTCCATCACATTTCTAAGCTTTTCTGGTTTCTTTATACATCTTAAATTTGTAGCCATAATTTAAAATTCATTCCTAAAACAGTACAAAAGAGAATGAAATCATTGCATATTTTTCCAAAATAATTATCTCTCTTAATGAGAATTATAAACCAATAGACTGGCTTCAATACCCAGCAAAGCAAAAGCTGCTATAGCATCTGCTTTACTGTCTGTCCAACTTTTAGCAGTATTGGATTATAATACGAATGAACATAACTAGAGCCAACAGGCCATAAAACAATATATGTATATCCCGCGATGACTTGTTGTGATGGATTAATAACCTCCAATATCCCGTCCAATCTGACTATCAGAAGTGAGCACTCAATTAATGTACCCAATTAGCGACAACTTCAAATCGAAACTTCAATCTGATAATCAAGATATGTCCTCTACAATATGACTATATTTAAATTTTAACGATTTTCAAAATGAACAAAGTATTTAAAATATCCTTGATTTCGGCCTTAGCTGGTTTCTTATTTGGGTTTGACACCGTAGTTATTTCTGGTGCAGATCAACAACTTCAAAGTTTGTGGGGTACATCTGATCTTTTTCACGGTACATTTATAATGTCTATGGCTTTATGGGGAACTGTACTCGGCGCAATTTTCGCCAGCTATCCTTGTAACTACTTTGGAAGAAAAAACACTTTAATCGGAATTGGAGTTTTATATCTTATTTCTGCTTTAGGCTCCGGGTTAGCATTAGACCCCTATACTTTTTCATTTTTTAGATTCCTTGGAGGAATAGGTGTTGGGGCTTCAACTATTGCTGCTCCAACCTATGTTTCTGAAATTGCACCAGCTCACAAAAGAGGTCAGTTGGTTGCCCTGTATCAATTCAATATTGTATTTGGAATTTTGGTTGCTTTCATCTCTAATTTTCTTTTGAAAGACGTTGGAGCACAACCTTGGCGTTTGATGGTTGGTATTGAAGCATTACCAGCCTTTTTATATCTTTTAGGAATTATAACCGTACCAAAAAGTCCTCGATGGGTACTTTTTAAAATGAAAAATTTAGCCCAAGCACAGGCAATTTTTAAAGAAATTAACGGAAAAGAATTAACCGAGTCAGAGATCGACGAGATTCAATCAGAACAGGAGCCAGCCAATCAAAAACCTTTGTTTTCCAAGACGTATCGATTTCCAATAATCTTAGCTTTTCTCATAGCATTTTTTAATCAGCTTTCTGGGATCAATGCTTTTTTATACTATGCGCCTCGTATTTTTGAAGCTGCAGGTTTACAAGAAAGTGCTGCTTTATTGAGTAGTATTGGAATTGGAGTAACCAATTTAATTTTTACCCTCTTAGGTCTATACTTAATAGATGAAATCGGAAGGAGGCTGTTGATGATTTTTGGCTCAATTGGATATATCATTTCATTGGCATTAGTTTCAATTGCATTTATACAAGGGTGGCAAGGCATTAGTATTCCAATCTTTTTATTCCTTTTTATAGCTTCTCATGCTGTTGGTCAAGGGGCTGTTATCTGGGTCTTTATTTCTGAAATTTTCCCGGACAGCCTTAGAGCTCAAGGGCAATCGTTCGGATGTTCGGTCCACTGGGTATTGGCTGCACTAATCACACTTTTTATGCCCGTAGCATTATCTGCATTCCCAAATCCTGGATACGTTTTCATACTGTTCGCTGGGATGATGGTTCTCCAACTTATATTTGTTCTATTCCTGATGCCAGAAACAAAGGGAATTTCACTTGAACGTTTGAGCAAGTTGCTAATCAAGTAATTCATGAAAAAGGTTGTATGTTTTGGAGAAGTCTTGTGGGATCTTTTTCCTGATGGAAAAAAATTAGGTGGAGCTCCCTTGAACGTTGCCTTACGCATGAAGCCTTGGGGTGTTAATTCGCAAATAATCAGTAGTGTTGGAAATGATAAACTAGGAAAGGAAATCATTTCACATATAAAAGAGCAAGGACTGGACCCAAAATACCTACAGATTAGTGATGAATTTGATACCGGTATCGTAACTGTAACACTAAATCAACATGGTTCCGCATCCTATGAAATTAATCATCCTGTTAGTTGGGATAAAATTGAATTACTTCCCGAACATAAAAAACTTGTATCTACTTCCGATGCCTTTGTCTTTGGAAGCTTAGTTGCTCGTGATTCTGTATCTAAAAGCTGTTTGCTCGACTTATTGAAAATTGCACCCTATACTATATTTGATGTAAATATGAGAGCTCCCCACTACTCCATACCTGACATAGAATTGTATATGAGTCTGTCAAATTTCATTAAATTCAACGAGGACGAAATAGAAGAGATTTGTAATGCGCTGGGCTATAAACACAATAGCACAAAAGACCAAGCTCAATTCATTTCGAACCATACTTCTGCAAAGACAATTTGTGTAACCTTGGGTAAAGACGGCGCACTTTTATTGCACAAGGGAATTTTTTATACTCAAAAAGGTTACCCTGCTGAAGTCGTGGATACAGTTGGAGCTGGCGACTCGTTTCTAGGAACGATTTTAAGCCTATTCCTTCAAGAGAAAGGCCCAAAAGAAGCACTTGACAAGGCCTGTGCAATTGGAGCGCTTGTAGCTCAAAAGAAAGGAGCAAATCCAGAAATTACAGAAAAAATGTTAGGGGATTTCATGAGACAATCAATCTAATCATCTAAAGACTGTGCTGAAAACGATTGTAACTCTTCCTCAAAAAAGTATTGAATTTGAATGGGACGGCAACACACTTCGCAATCTTCAACATATTGTTGCTCTTGATTCGACGGTTCGATTAGCATAGAAATTTCTTCCCAGCAATAGGGGCATTGAAAAAAATGTTCTTCCATTAGCTTTCAAATTCCATTAACTCTTCGGCTACAACTTCCCATTTCCTCATCAAAAGGCTTAGTTGATCCTTTTTTCCATTATACTTTTCAAAGAAATTTGCTTGAGCAATGGTTTGCTCATAATTGTTTTCTAATGCTGTATCGGAAACTTTAAGTTCTTTTTCAAGAGCTGCAATCTCACGCTCAATTTTAGATTGTCTATTTTGAAGTGATTTTAGTTTTTTCTGACTTTCGTAATCGTTCTTACTGACTGCAGGCTTTTGACTTTTTACTTTATCTTTAAGTTCTAATGCCACCAAGGAATCGAGGTTTTTCTGTTCTAAGTATAAATTAATATCACCAAGGTATTCTTTGAGTTTATGATCTTTAAATTCTAATACACGATCACTTAAACCTTGAAGAAAATCTCGATCATGTGAAATTAAAATCAACGTCCCCTCAAACTTTCGCAGGGCTTCTTTCAACACGTTTTTAGAATCAATATCCAAGTGATTGGTAGGCTCATCCATAATCAAAACATTAAACGGCTGTAACATCAATTTGGCTAAAGCCAAACGGTTCCGTTCTCCCCCTGAAAGAACTTTTACACGCTTCTCTACATCATCACCACGGAATAAAAAAGAACCTAAAAGATCTCTTACTCGTGATCGGTTGGCATCAGTTGCAGCATCCTGCATCGTCTCTAATAATGTTAAATTTCCATCGAGATATTCTGCTTGATTTTGCGCAAAATATCCCAACATCACATTGTGTCCAAGAGCACAATCACCTTCATAAGATATATCGTCAACAATGATCTTTGCTAAAGTAGATTTCCCTTGTCCGTTTTGTCCAACAAAAGCTGTTTTGGTTCCACGTGCAATTTCAAAATCAACTCCCTGTAAAACCATTTTGTCTCCGTAGGCTTTCTTTATTCTTTTGGCTTCAATAATCATTTTACCCGGTTGCTTTGAAACTGGAAAACTCAATTTCATAGCACGGTTATCTTCAACATCGAGTTCAATTCGATCAATCTTATCAAGCTTTTTCATGAGCGATTGCGCCATGGTAGCTTTTGAGGCTTTAGCCTTAAAACGCTCAATTAACTTTTCGGTCTGTTGAATTTGTTTTTCTTGATTTTTTTGGGCTGCGCGCTGCTGCGTTAGAATCTCTTCTCGCAAGACCATATACTTAGAATAGGCTTTATTATAATCATAAATTCGTCCTCCGACAATTTCAATCGTGCGGTTGGTAACTTGGTCCAAAAACATCTTATCGTGAGAAACTAAAACTACAGCGCCTTTGTATTTTCTCAAAAAGTCTTCTAACCAGATGATAGATTCTATATCCAAGTGGTTGGTTGGTTCATCAAGCAGTAAAATGTCGTTGGGTTGTAAAAGCAATTTAGCCAGCTCAATCCGCATCCGCCATCCTCCCGAAAAAGTATCGGTTTGTTTATCAAAATCTGCCGAAGAAAAACCAAGACCCTGAAGTATTCGTTCTGTTGTTCCTTGATAATTGTAACCTCCAATTATTTCGTAGCGTTCTGTAACTTCATTAAGCTCAATTATTAGGCCATTGTATGAATCAGATTCATAATCTGTTCTTGTGGTTAAACCAAGATTGATTTCTTCCATCTGAACCTCAAGTGATTTAATTTCTGAAAAGGCTTGGTACGCTTCTTCTAGAACCGTTCTTCCTATATCAAAATCAATGTCTTGCTTCAAAAATCCAAGTTGAACACTTTTTTCTTGAGAAATAGTACCCTCAGAAACTGGCGTATCACGAGCAATTAAATGTAGAAGAGTAGATTTACCCGCACCATTTTTACCAACAAGACCTACGCGGTTTCCTGGACCTAACCGAAATGAAATATCTTTAAAGAGATATTCTCCACCAAAAGAGACCGATACGTTTTGAACGCTAAGCATAAAAAATTTTTTGCAAATTTGATGAATGCAAATGAAATAAACTAACGTTTAGTCGGATTGTCTGAAATAACTTTCAAAGCGTGACAGGTTAACAGCAGTAGGGAGTTCGGATATCCCTTCAATATGATCGAGTAACCACTTCGAAAGCAACGGCGCACCCAACACGCCGCGTGCACCAAAACCATTTAAAAGATGAATGTTTTGATGGTCTGGATGTGTGCCTATAAGTGGGCGACGATCCATGACCGTTGGTCTAATTTGAGCAATGTGTTCTATAACTTCATAGTCAGAAGAAATCATTTTACGGATACGTTCTTCTACCCAAGAACGCCCTTGTGCGGTGCAGCTTAATGTTTTGTCGTTCCGCTCAAAAGTAGCACCAGCCCAATACAAGTCATCTCCTATAGGAGCGATGAAAATAGGGCCTTTCAAAATAAATTTAGATTTTAAGGAGGGTGCTTTAATGATCAAAATCTCTCCTTTAAGGCCAATCAAGGGTAACTTTTTAAAGAATGGGTTCTTGACCATCTGATAGCCTTCACAAAACACAATATGCTTTGCTGTAACTTGTTTGTACTGTATGCCAAATTTAGATGTTTCTAGCTTGTCATATTCAAAGGTCTCCGTAGTTAGTTCCTCTGGTTGCAAAGAATTTCTAAAAGACTCTAGGAGTATTTGTGTAGCTACACGACCCGTACGATTAACTTGCCCATGACCTAACGTAGCCTTTATATCATCATTAATATTTGTATGAATTTTTGAATCCAAAAATGTTTTTAAACCTTGCTGATCTGATGCAGAAACCCAATCATTATGCTCACTCTGTTTGTTGAATATCTTATGAATTGATGAAGGGTGAATAAAATCGGAATCCAAACGAGATTGCAATTGCTCGTAAAAAGGTAATGCATACGAATGAAAAAGATCACCGTTCCAGGATAGAGAAAAGCGTTTCAAAACTGTTGGATTATAAATTCCAGCTGCAATTTGAGACGAACCCCCTCTACCTCCATCAATAATATGAAAAAACAATCCTGCACGTCTGAGCTGTTCGGCGTATGCCAAACCTGCTAATCCCAAACCTACTATAAGAGAATGTTTCATATAAAATAAAAGTAAAAAAAAACGCTGCAATAAGCAGCGTTTTTTAATCTATAAAGAACAATTTAGTTGTTCCAAAGGTCTTGCTCAAAATCTCGAATAACAGACTTTACACGTTCAGACTCTAAAAGTTGTTTTAATGCATCTTCAAAAATATACTCCTCAATCTTACGATCTTCATACACGTTTTCTTCTTTGTAAATTAAAGAATTGAAACGTCTGGAGTTGAGCATATGATCAAATGTAATAGGTTGTGATGAATTTCGGTTATTGAATACTTGAGATGCATTTAAAGATTTTCTGGCATCCGGAAACCAAACCCAAAATAACTCTACTAAATCTTGCTCCTCTTCAGGCAAATCTAATGTATAAACGTCAGGTGCAACGGGTGCAATACCCAATAAGCGGTATTTCAATTCACCAAGGCGTTTATTTACATACCAGGTTCCTTTGACTCTGTACTGTCTTATCTCTGCAGCCGTAATCGTTCTTCGGTTTATATACTGAGGATCGAGTTCTTCACCTGCATTTAATTGTTCAATACCAGCTTCTAAAGTATCAATTGCTACTAACTTATCTAGAATTTCTTGATAGGTTAATTTCGACTGAAAGTAATCGTCATCATAAACTTCCTTAATGTTTCCGTTACGTAAATTCTTTTTCAAAACATGAAATAGTGATCTACGATCTGGACCTAAATTAAGTGTATCTGTAGGGTAATAGTACGGAAAGTTAATTCGTTCATCTAAGTCAACAATTTCCCAAATAGTTTTTGACCACAAAATATCTCGATCATCTATGTATCCGTATGCGAGTGGTGTTTCATCATTAGCTTCTATTTGCTGGTCGTTGAGTTGTCCAATTTCTTGAGGGACACGAGCATTAAGCAAATTGGCTTGAGCCATAGCAGTACTGATGAAGGCACATGATATAAGAATAAAAGAATAGAAAGATCTTGTGTTCATGACTTTGGATGTTAGTTTACAATCTCACAAATAACCGGAGATACTTTCTTAAATCGGTAACTTGGATTGTTAGGGTTTTGTACTTTAATATCAAATATCTGAACAGATTGTCCAGCTTTAGCTCTTCGTAAAGCCCCTTTAGCTTTTGTATCTAGTTTACTTCCACTTACGGAAATAGTTGCTTGACCAGGCACTTTAAATTTAAAACTTACTGTTTTTAATTTAATATCAAAATCGAAATCGTCAAGAACCGCCCCAATAGTTGCTATTGAAAGATTGTTCTTAGGGATTTTAATAGTACCCATTTGACCTCGAACTGTTCCTGTTGGTCTTGGAATATCCTTAATTCTAAACTTGGTAGAAGTAGAAACTCTTTGACCGTCTGGTAATGTTCCGCTAGCTGTGATTTTTATCTCTCTTCCTTTACCAGGATTCATTAGGAATTTACTTCCTTTGAGCCTTTTGAGACCAGGTGCAGATGCATTGATTTTATTGTCAGGAATACCCGGGATAGAAATCGTCATCGGGTTAGAAACTCCACGATACACTACGTTCATTTTATCTGCAGATATTACAGCAGAATTTGGTTTTGCAATTACAGAATACATCTGATCAACGGGTATTCTAGATTCTATACCGTTGTTTTTGAAAACTAAATCTCCAGCTATTTTATGATCTCCAGGACGTCCAGCGTCAACCTTTAGCTTAATTCCACCAGGAATCAATTCGTACTGAGATTCAGTCAATGCTTTTCCATCTAAAGAAATTCGAACTTCATTTGGATTTTGTGCACCACCTTTTCTACCCAGAAGAACACTTCCATCAAAAGTTTCCCCTTGATAATAAGCGCCTTTTTCTGTTTTAAGAAGAGTAATGTAATTGTCTTTTGTAACTTTACTTCCAGCTTCCAGCTCTTTTCCTAACAATGCATTTAAAACATCACTCTCCGTTAACCGAATGTCATTTTGCATCATCGTTAGTTTAGCTAAAGATGAAATGAGGGGAAATCCTTCAAAATTATAAGACAACCAAGGTTGTGATTGGCCATCAGCATTAAGTACATTACCTTCAAAGTCACCAGCATAAAAACGTTCTTCAACCAATTCAGTATACTGAGGATATTGACTTGCAAAAACTTGAATTACATGCATTTTATATTCGTTCATTTGATCAACAAACTCTTGACCTCCTTCAGATAAACCACTAGATCCAAAGAAAACTAAATCTAATTGTTCCCCTTTATCCATTTCAGAATACTTGTTTAAATCAGGATCATCGGCCATTCTGTCGGCAGTGATTGTAGTTTTAATTTCCTGAATTCTGTCATAAAAAGCCGTCGATTCTTCACGGATCTGCGAGGCAGTTCGGTCGTGACCGACCCACTTACCTTCTTTTTCTTCAGCATTTACTGCGATTTTTTGATAGTAAATTTCATTACCTGAATTCACTCGTTCATTTGCGCTCTGAATTTTTTTGAACATTTGTCCAAATCCATCCAAAACCTCTTTACTAACGTTCAATGCCAACATGGTAATAAACACTAAGTACATCAACGCAATAAGTTTATTACGTGGGGTTTCATTTGCTCCAGCCATGCTTCTTAGTTTTTGTTCATTGCAGAAAGCATTCCGCCATAAACTTGATTAAGTGAAGCTAAGTTTGCAGACATAGCCTCCATCTGAGCTTTGAACTGTTGTGTGTTTTCAGCTACTTGTTCGTTGTAAGAAGTCTGAGAGTTTGCGTCAGCAACTTGAGAACTGTATAATTGATTTAAAGATTCTAATTGAGTAGCAGCTTTAGCTAACTGATCTGAATAATTACTTGAAGAAGAAATCGCATCAGCGGCTGGTGCAAGTGCTTTTGCAGATGCCTCAAGATTCTTGATACTTTTTGTTAAACCATCAACTAAATTTACATCTAATTTTGCTTCTTGAAGTATAGCATCAATTTTATCTGATAAACCTTCTTCAGATGCAGGTGCTTTTGCACTATGACCATGACCAGACTTTTCTTCTTGATGTTCTACAAATGCAGTGTGCTCCTCACGAGCATCATCTAACATTAGTCCCCCTACTAAGAAAATAATGGCTTCTGTACCTAGACCTAGTCCTAATACTACACCCCCTGTGATGGGTCCTATCTCCAAGTGAAGAATTTTAAATAATGCTCCAACAATTACCACTGCACCTCCAATTTGGAATAACATGTGCATGATAATCTTTCTTCTTAACCTTCCTTTTAACTGTTTCGCGTCCATATTTTTAATAAATTAGTAATGGTTAAAGATAATTATTTCTATTTAATTTTTACTTTTTCAGAACCTAAATAATCTTGTACGGTCCTAAATCCTATATAACTTCTTGCAGTATCAGCGTATTCAAAATCTCTAGAACTTACTCTCAAAAAATAAGCAACGTCTTTCCATGAACCGCCTCGAATTACTTTTCTTTTCTCAGAAGCGAGTGAAAGGTTTGGATTCAAAGACGATACGTATTCGTATGCTCCCGGGTCGTATGATGATCCTGTCCACTCAGCAACATTACCTGCCATGTTATATAAATTATAATCATTGGCTAAATACGATCGGGCTTCAACCGTATACATCGCTTGATCTGAGGAATAATCTCCTCGCAAAGGCTTAAAGTTAGCTAAGAAACAACCTCGATCATTCAACAAATAAGGCGATCCCCATGGGTAAATACCTGAAGGAATTCCTCCTCGTGCTGCATATTCCCATTCTGCTTCTGTTGGCAATCTAAAGTAATTTACAAGTGGCTTATTATTTTTCTTTTGGTAGGAATTTTTATAACTCGTTCTCCATCTGCAAAATGCTACTGCCTGAGTCCAAGATATTCCAACTACTGGATAGTCTTGATAAGCCGGATGTGAGAAATAGTCGTTGTGCATGGGTTCGTTATAGGAATAATTAAAATCCTTAATCCATACAGTTGTATCTGGATAAATTTCAACCTCTTCTTTTTTGATAAAAGGTAAACGATCGCGTGCAGACGGGTTTCTTTTTCGTTCCAAAGCAGCGGCTTCAGCATCAAACCACGAGTATTTGTATTTCAATTTGTTGACATCGAGTTTCATTTCGCCATTATACCAAACTTCTGGTGGTAAGTAAAGACTATCCATGACCTCAACATAAGCTTGGTCTACATAATCTTCTGGTGTCCATGCGATATCATTATCCCAGTTGAGCGGGCGACCAGCATACAAATCTTCGTTAAGATCGTAGTAGTTCGCTTTCATGTATTTCTGAAATTCAGTAAGGTCAGCAGTATCTGCATCAGCAAAAGCAAATTCTCCAATACCATCACCGGCTTCTTCTCCTAAATCCAGTTCGTCAGCTTTCCTAGCAAGCATTGCTAAAGCAATTGAATCACGTACCCAGTACACAAATTGTCTGTATTCACTATTTGTAATTTCTGTTTCGTCCATGTAGAAGGAACGAACAGTAACAGTTTTGGCTTGCGCATTTTGCAATTGAGCCATATCATCATCGGCTTTTCCCATGATGTAGGCTCCACCCTCTACAAGAGTCATCCCATAAGGCTTTTCAGGAAACCATTTCTTCTGTTTAACTCCGACTAATTCACCCCTCTTGTTACCACATCCAATAAGGAGTAGTACGGTGGCAAATAAAACAAATATTTTTTTCATAAAAGATTTTGCTCTTTTAAGGGCTTTTCAATTTCTATAATATAGATTTTACCGTGTCAAGATAAAAAAAAAGATTCAATCGTTCATCCTCTTTTTGTGGCTTTCCACCATCTGTCTGGTAAAATATCGTTGCAAGCATCCACATAATCCTGATGCATGCATGATAATAACGTCTTACTTTTTGATTTATTATCTAAATAGTTTTCATTTTCTAATTCTATCCACCATCTTCCGCTTTTTTCGCTCTGATGGAATACCATTTCTCGGTCCGACATTGCAACCGTATACCGTTTAAAATTTTGACTTGTATTTACCGGATACTCTCCAAATCTGCAGTTCACTCCTTCAATAAAATACCAAATAACTTGAGCTAATAACTTATGAAAAAGCATGTTGTTTGGAAGGTCAAAAAAACCTGCTAAACTCAGGCGATCACTAATTCCGGCGTATCGAGATAAGGCACAAATCGTTCGACTATCAATTCCATTTGGCGCTCCATGCACATAGGTTCCATCAGAAGAACTCCGAAGGCTTTTCATATCAAAGCTTGCAATGTCTGCTTCTCTAAAAGCTGGTTCGGTAACCTGATTATTATCGAGGACACTTCCTAAGCGAATCGATTCAAAAAAAAGTTTTTCGATCAGATCCAATTCTTCCTGAGCAATAAGATATGATTGATATCCAATGTTGGTGTAATTATACAAATAACTTGGATTCTCCATAATGATTTTACTCATGTAGGATTTTCCAGAAATCAAATCTTCATCCTGTGAAAAGTCGAAACGGTTATCTATGGAAACCATATTCACCCATTGTTTGGCATTTTCAAAAGAACGATACGCTGCAACAGTTAAATCTTGTGTCCCTCCAATTATGATTGGAATAATATCCATCTGCTTCAAGGTTATACACACCTCTTTTATTGCAAAGTAACTATCTTCTGGGGTGTCTCCATTTGGCAAATCTCCTAAATCAGCAACTTCAACACTCCAATTACCGGGATACAATTGATAAAATTGTCTTCGGAATTCGTCCATTTCATAAGCTGTGGAAGTAAAAAACCCATTTCGATTTTCGTTGACTCCAAAAAGTGCGATTTTAACATCAGTAAGTTCTGGAAGGCCTTGACTCTTGGTATGTACTTTTATTTTTTTACCCAAAACCTGTTTCGGTAATAACACCAAAACACCAAAAACAGCTTCATCAACAGGTTCAAAGAGATCCAGACTCATCTTCTTATTTCTTTTTGGTTGCCTTTGGCTTTGCTTTGGCTTTTGGCTTCGCTTTGGCTTTGGCTTTTGGTTTCGCTTTTTTCTTAGCTGGCTTTTTCGCTTCAATACGTTTTATAGCCTCTTCTAGAGTAATCTTGGTAGGGTCAATGTCTTTCGATAATTCGATTTTTAACTTCCCTTGGATGATGTTTGATCTTCCCCATCGAGCTTTCTCTACACGGATTCCTTCGTCTTTCCAATCATGAATAACCTTATCAATTTCTTTTTGAATTTTATCATCAATCAACGTTTCAATGTCCTCATTACTTAAGGCATCAAAATCGTACTTCTTGTTTACATTGATGAACATTCCACTCCACTTAATGAAAGGTCCAAAACGACCACTCCCTTTTGTCACAGGTAACTCTTTGTATCTATATATAGGTGCGTTTGCTTTCTTCTTTTCTTCAATAAGCTCAATTGCCATTGCATCGTCTACTTCCATTGGATTGGTTCCCTTAGGAAGCGAAACAAACACGTCGCCAAACTTGATATAAGGACCAAAACGACCATTGTTAATGCTAACGGGTTGTCCTTCATAGTCTTCGAGGCTTTTAGGCAATTGGAATAATTCCATCGCTTCCTCAAAAGTAATAGTGTCTAGCTGTTGT
>Ga0307998_1001246_pt1 | contig 13716 bp, 14 predicted proteins | sample Davwhametageno37_FD_203147 | JGI IMG/M metagenome (GOLD analysis project Ga0307998, IMG submission 203147) | Marine microbial communities from Davis Island wharf, Antarctic Ocean - #37 | ecosystem: Environmental > Aquatic > Marine > Unclassified | place: Antarctic Ocean: Davis Island wharf... | reverse complement strand
CTTCATTAATTTATATGTGGGCCCTTAGCTCAGTTGGTAGAGCAATTCCCTTTTAAGGAATGGGTCGATGGTTCGAGTCCATCAGGGCTCACCACTAAAAAATTTAATGTTTTAACTAATTGTTATTGGCGGGTAATCTAAAATAACGCTATTTTCCCACTCTTTTAAATCTTTAATTCTTTTAGATGAAGATGGGTGTGTGCTCATGAATTGAGGAGGCTCTTTTCCTTTATTGGCACTTTTCATTCTCTGCCATAATTTCTTAGTTTCGCGTATATCATAGCCAGACAATGAAGCAAAAATCATTCCTAAATAGTCAGCTTCACTTTCTTGTGTTCTTGAAAAAGGATTCATAATTCCAATTTGAGATAGTAGACCAACAGTATTCATGCCTGTGATTTTATTCACTTGAGATAACTTTCCACCAGAAAAAATATCAAAAAGTTGCGTAGTTGTATTTAAAAGCACTCCTCTGCTAGCTCTTTCAACAGAATGTTTTGCGACTGCATGGGCTATTTCATGACCCATTACGGAAGCCAAACCATTAGTATTTTTCGTAACATCTAAAATTCCGGTATAGATAGCTATTTTACCTCCTGGCATACACCAAGCATTCTTAACTTTTTTGTTTTCTATTAATATGTATTCCCAATCAAAATTAATAGTAGGATCATCAATATCTGCTCTATAAAAATACTCAGAAATTGATTCTTCCATTTTTTTCCCAATAAACTTAATCTCATTGAGAGTTTTTGTATCGTCACTCATTTTTTCTTTTTCTTTTACTTTTTCATAAATTTGAGCAGCTTGTGCATTCAACTTTGCCTCAGGTATAATTTTTAATTGTTTTCTGTCAGTAATAGGTGCTGTAGAACATCCATTAATCATAACACCACAACAACCACACCCAATATAATTTAAAAATTTTCTTCTATTCATCTTATTAAAATTTTGATATTCATATAAATATATACTTTTATGAATTTAAACAACAAAATCTTAGTTTCACTTTTTATTATAGCTGTTTTATTTGTTATCTATTCTAGCTATAAATAAATTATTTATGCCCATTAAAAAAAAATCATTAGCTTTAAAATTAAGAAACTATTTTTTTACGGGTGTAATTGTTTTAATTCCAATTGGGTTTACGCTTTATTTAAGTAAATTCTTAATTAATTTTTCAACCAAATTAGTGCCTTCTGGATTAAACCCTAACACTTATCTTCCTTATGCTATCCCAGGTATCGAAATAATTTTAACAATTATTTTTATTACAGTTGTCGGTGGTCTCTCTTTAACCTTCATAGGTAAAAAATTTTTACAAATAATTGATGATTTATTTAAGAGAATGCCGATACTGAGAACCATTTACTCTGCTATTGGACAAATGACAGACTCTTTTAGGGAACAAGAGGGTAACAAAAAAAGTGTTGTGTTGGTTGAATATCCAAGAAAAGGATCCTGGGCCGTAGGGTTTGCCACTAAAGAAAATACTGGTGAAATTAAAGCTAAAACTAATATCAATTTGGTGAATGTTTTTGTTCCAACAACACCTAATCCAACAAGTGGCTTTCTACTAATGATACCAAAAGAAGATTTGATTTATTTAGATATGACATTTGAGGAAGCATCAAAATTTATAGTTTCAGCAGGTACCTCTATACCAAAAAACTAAACCATATCATTAATTATATCTGCTTGGTCGTATAACTTCAGTAATGCTTTATATTTACTGATATCAATATTTTCTAATTCTATTTTTTTAATTTGTTTTTCTGCCATTAAAAATAAATCTTCATTTTGAATGGGGTCAGCTAATCTAAAATTTTTAACACCACTTTGCTTAAAGCCAAGTAAATCACCAAAGCCTCTTAACTTCATATCTTCTTCTGAAATTTCAAAACCATCATTCGAGTTCTTTAAAATATTAATTCTTTTTTTAGCATTGACACTTAGGTTGGACTTAAACATCAATATACAGCTTGCTTGTTTAGTTCCGCGTCCAACTCTTCCTCTTAATTGATGTAATTGTGATAATCCAAATTTATTAGCATTCTCTATTATAATTACATTGGCGTTAGGAAAATCAATACCGACTTCTATAATTGTTGTTGAAACTAAAATTGAATATTGCTTTTTTAAAAATTTATTCAATATTTCTTCTTTTTCATCGTTATCAATTTTTCCATGCAACAATGCAACATTATTAGGAAAAATTTCATTAAGAAATTTATACTTAGTAACTGATGATTGATGATCTAATTTTTTTGACTCTTCTATTAAGGGACATACCCAGAAAATCTGGTTACCTGCTTTAATTTCTTTTTTAACAAAATTAATAACATCGTCTATTTTACTTTCTAGCTTACTGTAAGTTTTAACTTCTTTTCTATTACTTGGTTTTTCTCTAATAATAGAAACATCCATATCACCATAAATTGACATGGTTAGGGTTCTTGGAATTGGTGTTGCTGACATTAGAAGAACATCGCAATTATCACCACCTTTGTCTGATAGAAGCTTTCTTTGCCTAACTCCAAATTTATGCTGTTCATCAATTATAATATAACCAAGGTTTGCAAAAATTATTTTTTTTTGAAAAATTGCATGTGTGCCAAAAACCATTTGAATTTTATTACCCTCTAATTCCTTTACAATTCTCTTTTTTTCTATGTTTACACTTTTGCTTGAAAGCAATTCAATCTTAATATTTTTTGGAAATATTTTTTTTGCTAAATTATAATGCTGTCTAGCTAATATTTCAGTAGGAGCCATTAATGCAACTTGAAATCCTGAACTAATAACGCTTAAGGAAGAAATTAAGGCCACAATAGTTTTACCACTTCCAACGTCACCCTGTAAAAGTCTAAACATTTTGCTTTTAGAACTAAGATCATTATTGATTTCATTTAATGAAATTTTTTGATCATTAGTAAGAGTAAAATTTAATTTATTAACAATATTGTTATGAGCCGTTTCAGTAAATTTTTTTGAAGCTTTTTTAATTTTCTTAATTTTTTTTCTAATTTCTGAGTTCACTAAAAATGAAGCTAGTATTTCATCATAAGCAAGTCTTTTATAGAAATCTGATTTATAATTTTCAATATTTTTTGGATCATGTAATTTTATTATAGATTGATTCCAACTTTCATTATTGAAGATTTTTAATATATCTTTATCATGCCACTCTGTTAAAATTGGTATGTTTTTTAAAATTTGATTAATAATTTTGTTATAATTTTTTTCTGTAATGCCTTCTGTTAATGAATATTTGTTATCAACACTTTCTATTAAAGAGCTATCTTGTGAAATATACTTAGGATTTGTTATTTGATATCGCCCTTTATAATTAGTTATCTTACCACTAATTGTCACTTCTTCGTTCAAAGGTAAAATCTTTCTTACATAGCCTTCGTGACTATTAAAGAATATGCAATCAATTTTTCCAGTTTCATCAATACAATTAACTCTATTTGGCAGGTTTCTAATTCTTGGAAATTGATATTTTATTGGAACAATTCTGATAGTTTGAATTATACCTACTTGAAGGTCACAAATTTTATTCACCAATGTTCTATCTGTATAAGATTTAGGCAGTCTCCACAGTAAGTCAAAAATATTATTTACTTTTTTTTTCTTCAAAATTTCCATGGTTTTTTTACCTACACCATTTAATTTAGTAAGATCAGCTAATAAATAATCATAATTATTTTTATTTTTCATGTTAATACAATATAGTAAAATCTATGGTCATTAATATAAACGATTTAAAAAATAAAATAAACTATCGTGCAAACTATAGAGGTACAAAAGAAATGGATACATTATTAGGTTCATTTACAAGGAAATATATTAATGAACTTAACAACGAAGAGTTATCACTTTTATCTGATTTATTAAATTATGATGATGAAAATCTTTATAAACTTAATCAAGGTCTACAGCTGACATTTGAAATTAAAAATAACAGAATTACAGAATTATTTAAAAATTATAAGTATGAGAAAGAATAGTGGCGGAGAGACTGAGATTCGAACTCAGGAAAGAGTTGCCCCTTTGCCGGTTTTCAAGACCGGTGCATTCAACCGCTCTGCCATCTCTCCGTTAGTGAGTGTTTTAGCTAACAATCTTAAATTTTCAACTAAAAAACTATTAAAATAGACAATAGGCCCAATTAATGAATTATACCTTTAATCTTTTATTCAATGAAAAATAAAGACTTTCACAAAGGTATAACATTAACTGCATTAGGTTCATTTTGGTGGGGTGTAATTGGTGTCATTTATTTTGAATATATTTCTTTTGTTGGACACATAGAGGTGGTTTTACACAGGTGTATTTGGACAACTTTTTTTTTGTTAATTACAACTTCTTTCTTTTCAAAATGGGAAATATTTTTCACTACTATAAAAAATTATAAATTTTTAATTACACTTTTTTTTTCAGGATTCTTAATATTTATAAATTGGGCTGTTTGGATTTATGCAGTAGCAAATAATCAAATTATTGATGCAAGTTTTGGATATTTTATTATGCCTATTTTAAGTGTTTTATTGGGAAATATTTTTTTTAAAGAAACTTTAAATACAAAAAGGAAAGTTTCTATAGTTTTGGTTATAATTTCAATTATCTTTTTGCTTTTTTTAAGTGTTAAATCCATTCCTTGGGTTGGCCTTGTCGTTGCATTAAGCTGGGGTTTTTATAATTTATTAAGAAAAAAAATTAATGTAGATACTGATGTAGGTCTTTTAATTGAAAGTCTTTTTATATTACCTTTTGCATTAATTGCTTTTTATCTAATTGTACAAAAAGGAGTAAATGATTTTACTTTCTCAAATCCATCATTGATGCTTTTATTATTATTAGCAGGACCAATGACTGTAATACCTCTATTTTTATACGTTAGAGGTGTTGAGCTGTGCGGATTGGGTCCAACAGGCATGATTTTCTATATAACGCCCACTTTTCAATTTATATTAGGATTTTTTTATTATAATGAGCCTTTTTCAATCACAAAGTTGGTAAGTTTCATTTTAATCTGGATTGCTGTATTTATTTATTTAAAAGATTTATATGAAAATAATTAGAAATTTTATCATTTTATTTTTATTCTTTAGCTGTAACACGTTAAATTCAAATGAAGTTACTTTTGTAGAATGGTTAAAAGTTTTTAAAGTACATGCCTTAAAAAATAATATTACAGAGACGACATTTGATATGGTGATGTCAGATGTAGTATTCTTACCTAAAGTTATAAAGTATGATCGTTTTCAACCAGAATTTTATGAAGATACAAAAACATATATTTCAAAAAGATCCTCAAATCAAAAAGTTAAACAAGGAACTAAATTATATGAGTCAAATAAAGACTTTATTAATTCAATTGATAAAAAATTTGATGTAGAAAAAAATTTGTTGCTTGCTTTAATGGGTATAGAAACGAATTTTGGAACTTATGTCGGTAAAATGGATATTTTATCTTCATTAGCTACATTGAGTTTTGATAAAAGAAGATCAGAATTCTTTACAAATGAACTCCTTACAATACTTCAGTTAGTACAGTCAAAAAAAATTAATCATAAGATATTATACGGATCATGGGCTGGTGCTTTTGGTAATTTTCAGTTTATGCCTTCTACTATTGAGCAGTATGCTATTGATTATGATAATAACGATATAATTGAACTTAAATCAACAAAGGACTCTTTTGCGTCCGCTGCAAATTATATTAACAAAATAGGTTGGAAGAAAAATCAACCTTGCTTTATTCGTGTTAAATTAGACAAAACAGTTCCAAAGAAATTATTAAATACATCTGCTAAAAAATTACATAATAAGAATAAATTTAAATATTTTAAGAAGTATATTGTAAATGAAAGTGATATTTTAATAAATGATAATTTAATGGCATCTATCATCACACCAGATAAAGATATAATACCAAATTCTGAAAATTTGGAACCAGCTTATATAGTTTTTGAAAATTATGAAAAAATTCTTCAGTGGAATAGATCATTAAGATTTGCTTTAGCTGTATGTACATTAAAAGATAAGTTTAAAAATGCTTTATAAAAATATTATTTTTTTAATTATTTTGTTATTTTTAGCTAATTGTACTGCTGATAATTTAGTTAAGAATAAACCAACATCAACTATGATCAATGGATATTCAAATAAAGGTTTTGCATTAGTTTATAGTGAAGAGCTATATAAGCAAAAAATTATAGATAAAAAGATTGAAGATCGAAGTCTAATTATATTTCAAAAAAATTTGAAATTTAATAAACAGGTTAAAATTACAAATATTTTAAATAATAAATCTATAATAGGTAAAGTTGGCAAGAATTCTAAATATCCATCTTTTAATAATGTGGTGCTATCTAAGAGAATAGCTGAAGAATTAGATCTAGATATTAACGAACCATATGTTGAAGTTTTAGAAATTCTTGAAAATTCAATTTTTGTTGCTGCAAAAGCTAAAACTTATGAAGAGGAAAAAAGTATAGGCGCTAAAGCACCAGTAAACAGTATAAGTATTAATGACTTGAACGCAGTAAAAAAAAATGCTGAAAAAAAACAAGGTATAAAGTTTTCTTATACAATAAAAATTGCAGATTTTTACTTTAATGATACTGCTTTAATAATGTTGGATAGAATCAAAATGAAGAGTTCAATTAAAAACCCTAAAGTTAAAAAAATTTCAGATAATAAACATAGAGTATATTTGGGTCCTTTTAATAACATTAATTCTCTACAAAAATCATTTAATGATATAAGCATACTTAAATTTGAAAACATTGAAATTATTAAAAATGATTAAAACAAAACTTTTAACGGTACTAATAACTTTACTATTAACATTTAACGTTAATGCAGCTTTTGAGATAAAAGCAAGAACAGCAATATTACAAGATTATCTCTCTGGTGAAATATTATATGAAAAAGAAGCAGATAAATCTATATACCCAGCCTCCATGACAAAAATTATGACTGCTATTATTGCTTTTGATTTAATTCAAAGTGGAGATTTAAGTTTAGATGATAAGTTTTTAGTTTCAGAAAATGCTTGGAGATTGTCATCAGCAGGATATTCTTCAATGTTTATTATGGTTGGTGACGAAGTCAGTGTAGAAAATCTACTCAAAGGAATAATAATAGCATCTGGAAATGATGCTTGTGTAGCTTTAGCTGAAGGAATAGCTGGTACTGAAGACGAATTTGCAATTATCATGACTTCTAAAGCTAAAGAAATAGGAATGGAAAATACAAATTTTGCTAACTCATCAGGAATAAATAATACTGATAATGTATCTACTGTTAGAGATATTATGCTTATGTCTAATTATCTTATTAAAGAATTTCCTGAAGAATATAAATATTTTGCAGAAAAAGAATTTACTTGGGATAGAACAGGTGGTGATCCTATTACGCAAGGTAATAGAAATCCTTTATTATATAAAAGCCTTGCTGCTGACGGTATTAAAACAGGATATTTAGCTGTAGAAAAATATTCACTAGCGTCTTCTGTTAATAGAAATGGCAGAAGATTAATTGCTGTTGGAAGTGGTTTTAATACTAAGAGAGATAGATCGAGAGAAAGTGCTAAACTTTTAACTTGGGGATTAACTAGTTTTGATTTAGTTGAAATTGCAAAAGCAGATTCCCCAATAGAAGAAATTGATGTTTGGTTAGGTAAAAAAAATAAAGTTAGCGTTTATGTAAAAAAAAATATCTATAAAACTATTTCTAAGGCTCGTAAAAAAGATTTGAAAGTATCTGTGGTTTATAAAGGCCCTGTAGAAGCACCTATTAAAAAAGATGATATTATAGGAAAACTTAACCTTATGTATAAAAATGAACTTATAGAGGAGTATGATTTGCTAGCTTTTGAAGATGTTAAAAGATTAAATGTATTTTCAAGGTTAATAAAATCTATTAATTTTTTAATTTGGGGTGATGTCTAAAAAATTAATTATAGTATTTGAGGGCATAGAGGGGTCTGGTAAATCACATCATATTAATAATATTGCAAAATACTTAAGGAAAAAAAATATAAAATTTATTCAAATAAGAGAACCAGGTGGCAGTAAAAACTCAGAAAAAATAAGAAATCTCATACTAAATAACAAATCTATATTTAACAAATATACAGATTTATTACTTTATTTATCAGCCCGTAGTGAAAATATAGAATTAATCAAAAAAAATATTGGAAAAAAGATAATTTTAATTGATAGATTTACCGACTCTACAATTGCATATCAACATTACGGGATGGGTATAAATATAAAATTCATTAATGATATCAATAATTTTTTATTAAAAAATATAAAAATAGATTTTACTTTTTTAAATACTGTCAGTCAAAAGAATATGAATGATAGATTGAATGAAAGAAAGAGTCTTAATAGGTATGATAAGTTCAGCAATAATTTTTACAGTAAAGTTCAAAAGGGTTTCATAAAAATTTTAAAGAAAAATCCTAAAAAATATATGCAAATTAATTCTAACATGACGATTGAATACAATGAAAAAATTATATTAAATAAGATTAATAAATTGATTTAAATGAACTTGAAACCTTCGGTTAATAGTAAATTATATGGAATGAATGATTTATTTAATGAAATCATTTCACTTTATGACAGAAAAAAGATGCCAAATAAAATTTTATTATCAGGTAAAAAGGGCTTAGGTAAATCAACTTTAGCTTACCATGTTATAAATTACATTTTATCAAAAGATGAAGACTTTAAATACGATTCAAAAGAACTTGTAATAAATGAAAATAATCGGTCTTTTAATTTACTAAAAAACAACACTCATCCAAATTTTTATTTAATTGATTTGTTGGTTGATAAAAAAAATATTGATGTCGCTCAAATTAGAGAAATGATTACTTTTACTAATAAATCAACATTTAATGATAAAGCTAGATATATATTAATAGATAATATTGAAAATCTTAATAAAAATTCTGTCAATGCCTTGCTTAAAATTATTGAAGAGCCTAATGATAATGTTTTTTTTATCCTAATTAATAATAATGAAAAATATATTTTACCCACACTAAAATCAAGGTGCTTAACATTTAAGGTTAATTTTACATTTAACCAATCAATGAAGGTTTCAAACTTAATATTAAACGTAAATATATTCGATTTAATTAATTATGATTTAGTCAATTACTATAGCACACCAGGAGAAATTATTAATTTAATTAATTTCGCAAAAGAAAAAAGTATTGATCTTAAAGATTATACATTGATTGGTTTCTTAAACTTTTTGATAGATAATGCTCATTATAAAAAGAATAAACTTGTCAAAAATATTTTGATTAACTTCATTGTATTGTTTTTTTTAAAAGAGTACAAATTAACAAATGCAAAAAATTCTTTATTAATTTTTTATCATAATTTTGTTAATAAAATTCACAATACTGAAAAGTTTAATCTAGATGAGGAAAGTTTATTTTTAGAATTTAAATCAAAATTATTAAATGGATAAAGATTATTACATAACTACACCAATTTATTATCCCTCGGCGAAGCCACATATGGGTCATGCATACTCAAGTATAATTGCCGATTTTTTCGCACGTTTTAAACGTATAGATGGTTTTGATGTGCATTTTTTAACAGGAACTGACGAGCATGGTCTTAAAATTCAACGAGCTGCAGAAAGTAAAAATATAGCTCCACAAGAATTTTGTGATCAAATTAGTGAAAATTTTAGAGATCTTTCTAAGATATTAAATTTATCCAATACAGATTTCATTAGAACAACAGAGGATAGACATAAAAAAACTGTACAATATTTATGGTCAGAACTTGAAAAAAATGGTGATATTTATCTATCAAAATATTCAGGATGGTATTCAGTTTCTGACGAGGCATTTTATAATGAAGATGAAATAGTTGAAAAAAATGGAGTAAAAATTGCCACTGCATCAGGATCTCCAATTGAATGGATTGAAGAAGAATCTTATTTTTTTAGATTATCTAAATGGCAAGATAAACTTTTAGATTATTATGAAAAAAATTCACATTTTATTTCACCTACATCAAGAAAAAATGAAGTTGTTAGTTTTGTAAAAAGTGGTTTAAAAGATTTATCAATAAGTAGAAAGGCTTTTTCGTGGGGAATAAAAGTACCAAATAATCCCAAACATGTTATTTACGTTTGGTTGGATGCATTAACAAACTATATTAGTGCTCTTAACTATCCTTCTACCAATGATAAATTATTTAAAAAATTTTGGCCAGCATCTGTACATTTGATAGGCAAAGATATCTTAAGATTTCATGCTGTTTATTGGCCAGCTTTCTTAATGGCTGCTAAAATCCCATTACCTGAAAAAGTTTACGGTCATGGATGGATTTTATCTGGTGAAGAAAAAATGTCAAAATCTAAAGGTAACATTTTAGATCCACTAGATATAATTAAAACATATGGTCTTGACCCATTAAGGTACTATTTAATTAAAGAAGTTTCTTTTGGTAATGATGGAAATATATCTAAAGATAGACTTGAAGATTGTATTAACAGTGATTTAGCAAATAATTATGGCAATTTATGTCAGAGAGTTACAGCGTTCGCAGAAAAAAATTGCTCATCAAAAATACCTGAAATTAGAAAATTTAATGACGATGACCTCATAATTTTAAATCGATTTACTGATAATTTGACAACTATAAGAAAGGAAATTGATAATCAAAATATAAACTATTATATAAATTTTATTGTAAGTGCTTTATTTGAAGCTAATAAATATTTTAATGATCAAGAACCTTGGAAAAAGAAAGATGATAAAGATAGATTAAATACAATTGTATACACTTCTTTAGAAGTAATAAGAAAAATTTCCTTTATGCTTTACCCAATAATTCCTGATTCTATTGAAAAAGCTTTAAAAATTTTTAATCTAAATTCTACAGATATTAAACTTGAATCAATTAGTGCACATAATTACTTGAAACCTGGAAATAATTTAAACAAAATAGATATTCTATTTAAAAAAATTGAAAAAAAAAATGATTGATTCACACTGCCATTTAGACCATGAACCTTTATATGACAACATTACTGAGGTAATAAGCAGATCAAAAGAGACTGGCATCACTAAACTTCTGACTATATGCACAACACTGGATAGCTTTGAAAAAATTAAAGAAATAGTTGAAAAAGATAAAATGATTTATGGGACTTATGGTATTCATCCACATGAAACAAAAAATAATTATGTAGATAAAATAATGATAGTTGAAGCTGTCAAAAAGAATAATAAGATAATAGGTATTGGTGAGACAGGTTTAGATTTTTTTTACAATCATAGCAATAAAGAAAAGCAAATAAGTAGTTTCAAGGCTCATATAGAGGCCTCTATAGAGCTTAATAGCCCATTAATAATTCATTCAAGAAATGCTGAGCACGAGACATTTGACATCCTTAGTTCATATAAGAATCATAGTTTAAAAATTTTAATGCATTGTTTCACAGGCTCGTCAGAATTTTCAAAAAAACTTCTTACATTAGATGCATTTTTTTCTGCTAGTGGAATTATAACTTTTAAAAATAGTATAGATCTTCAAAATACTTTTAAGAGTATACCGTTAGAAAAACTTCTTATTGAAACAGACAGTCCATTTTTAGCTCCAATACCAATGAGAGGGAAAAAAAATGAACCAAGTTTTATTAAATATACCCTAGAAAAACTATCAACTCTTAAAGAAACAACGGCAGATCAAATGTCAAGTATAACAACTGTTAACTTTAATAAACTTTTTAATGTTTACTAAATTTGTAATATTGGGGAGTGGAAGTTCAATGGGTGTTCCACGTGCAGATGGATTCTCTGGTAATTGTAACTTAAATAATAAAAAAAATTTTAGAACAAGGTGTTCTGCACTAATTAAATTTGATAATCAAAATATTTTAATAGATACATCTCCTGATTTAAGATCGCAACTTTTACAAAGCAAGATAAAATCTATTGAAAAAGTTTTTTACACTCATTTACATGCTGATCAAACTCATGGTATTAATGATCTACGACCTTTTTATTTGATTAATAAAAAACAAATACCAATTTTTGCTGACAATAAAACTTCCAAATATTTGAGGTCTACTTTTGGTTATTGCTTTAAATCAAGTTATGGATATCCATCAACCTTAACTCTAAATAAACTTAAAAAAAAACATATATTTAAAAATAGAAATAATAAACTAATTATTGAGTCAATACCCACAGAGCATGGTAGAATTGAAAGTATATGTTATTTAATAAATAAAAAATTAGCTTACGCCAGTGACATAAGTTCATTTTACAAAAAAGATTTAAGAAAATTGATGAAATTAGATTTTTTGATTATTGATTGCTTATGGTACAGAAGTCATCCTGCTCATTTTAATCTAAATCAAGTTTTAAGTTTAGTTAAAATATTACTACCCAAAAAAACTATACTTACAAATATGCATTTTGATCTTGATTATGATCAACTTAAAAAAATTTTACCAAAAAAAATAATTCCTGGTTATGACGGGATGACAATTAATTTATAATAATAACTCAATTTGTTTTATAATTTTATCAGACAAAGGGGATATAAAAGAGTTGAATGTTTTATGTATTTTTCCATTATTATTAATTAATATTTTATGAAAATTCCATTTTGGAACTGTTGAATTTCCATGATTTTCTTTTGCCCATTTATAAATAGGGTGTGCATTATCTCCCTTAACAATAACTTTATCAGTAAGGGGAAATGTTATATTAAAGTTTGTCTCACAAAAGCCCTTTATTTCATCATTAGATCCTGGTTCCTGACCACCAAACTGATTTGACGGAACACCTATTACTATAAAATTTTTTTCCTTATATTTTTTATACAAAGTTTGAAGACCATCATATTGCTTGGTGAAGCCGCACTTACTTGCAACATTAACAAGAAGAATTGTTTTTCCCTTAAACTCACTCAAGTTAATAATCTCATTATTTATATTTTTTATACTTAAATCAAAAAATAGTTTTTCATATTTGGCGTCAACTTTATTAAACAATGAAAACATAATTAAGCTAGTTAGAATTAATAAATAATTTTTATAGAACATAAATTACTTTTTTGAAGCAAATAGCAATATAAAATACCCAAACAATGTTGATAATAGGGACCCAGTTAAGACACCAATTTTTACCCCGTCTATATATTGAACATTTTCAGCAAATGCTAGGTTTCCAACGAATAAACTCATCGTAAAACCAATACCAGTTAAAATAGATACACCATATAAAGTTAACCAGCCTGAGTTATTTGGCATTTGTGCTACTCCTAACTTGACCGCAACAAAAGAGAAGATCATAACTCCCAATTGTTTACCAACAAAAAGCCCTAGAAGAATTCCTAATGGTACCGGTTTTAATAAAGATGAAAAAGACAATCCATCTAATGAAACACCTGCATTAGCAAAAGCAAATATTGGCATTATCATAAAAGCAACATAAGGGCTTATTGCATGCTCAAGTTTAATTAATAAAGAAAAATCTTTATCTTTTATTCTGTGAGGTATTGTTGATGCCAAAAGTACACCAGATATTGTTGCATGAATTCCAGATTTATAGGTAAAGAACCACATAAAAGAACCAATTACTAAATAGGGTAAAAATTTTTTTACTTTAATTTTGTTTAATATTAATAAAAATATATAAGATAATAAAAT
>Ga0307998_1001245_pt1 | contig 13732 bp, 10 predicted proteins | sample Davwhametageno37_FD_203147 | JGI IMG/M metagenome (GOLD analysis project Ga0307998, IMG submission 203147) | Marine microbial communities from Davis Island wharf, Antarctic Ocean - #37 | ecosystem: Environmental > Aquatic > Marine > Unclassified | place: Antarctic Ocean: Davis Island wharf... | reverse complement strand
GCGATCAGACCGCTACTACGCGGACGCGAGAAAGCATCTAAAGAGGTTTTCTTCACGGTGCCATTCGAGGTCGCCATAAAGATAAAATGATCAGCATCGTATTCACGAATCGGCAAAATAGCTGTGACTCGCTCATCAGGGTCGAGCGGCAACAGATTGACCATCGGCCGACCCTTGGCGGCACGACTGGCCTGGGGGATATCAAACACCCGCAGCCAGTAAACCTTACCCTTGTCGGTAAAACACAGGATGGTGTCGTGCGTACTGGCGACCATCAGATGCTCAATAAAGTCTTCATCTTTCAATGATGAGGCTGAGCGCCCCTTGCCGCCACGCTTTTGCGCTTCATAATCGGACAAGGGCTGAGTTTTGGCGTAACCGGCGCGAGACAGGGTCACGACCATATCTTCTTCGGTGATCAGATCTTCCATCGAGAAGTCTTGCCGACTGGCGATAATTTCTGTTTTGCGCTCGTCGCCGAATTCTTCCTTAACCAGCTCCAAATCCTCGCGAATAATCTCCATCAAACGCTCGTAGCTGCCGAGAATGCGCAGATATTCGCCGATATCGTTGATAATTTGCTTATATTCGCCAATTAACTTGTCGTGCTCCAAACCGGTTAGCTTCTGCAAGCGCATATCCAAAACCTGCTGAGCTTGCTCAGGCGATAAATAATAACGCTCGTCACGGACACCAAAGGCCTCGTCCAGGTCTTCAGGTCGGCAGACGTCGGCGCCAGCGCGTTCGAGCATGGTCGAGACATCGCCCAATATCCAGCTGCGTGACAACATACGCTCTTTGGCTTCGGCACCTGTTGCTGATTCGCGAATCAGGCTGATCATTTCATCGATGTTGGCCAGCGCGATGGCCAGGCCCTCGAGTATATGGCCGCGTTGGCGGGCTTTACGCAGTTCAAAGACGGTACGACGGGTAACGACTTCTCGCCGGTGACGAACAAAGGCTTCGAGCAGCTGTTTGAGGTTGAGAATCTTGGGCTGGCCGTCGATCAAGGCCACTATATTGATGCCAAAGACCGTTTCCAGCTGTGTTTGGGCAAACAGATTGTTCAACAGCACGTCACCAGACTCGCCGCGTTTCAAATCGATGGCGATGCGCATGCCGTCTTTGTCGGACTCATCGCGCAGTTCCGAAATGCCTTCAATCTTCTTTTCTTTGACCAGCTCGGCGATCTTTTCGATCAACCGGGCTTTGTTGACCTGATAGGGTATTTCATTAACGATGATACTTTCGCGGCCCGACTTCTCGTTCACCACTATATCGGCTTTGGCCCGAATACGGATCCGACCGCGACCGGTGCGGTAGGCTTCGACTATGCCCAGACGACCATTAATATAGGCACCTGTCGGGAAATCTGGGCCCGGTATATGCTCCATCAAGCCATCGATGTCGATATCCGGATTATCGATCAAGGCCAACGCACCATTGACGACTTCGTTGAGGTTGTGCGGCGGAATATTGGTGGCCATACCGACGGCAATGCCGGATGAGCCATTGACTAACAAATTGGGGGTTCGAGTTGGCATCACGGCCGGAATCATTTCCGTGCCGTCGTAGTTCTCGACGAAATCGACGGTGTCCTTGTCTAGATCCGCCAGCAGGGCATGGGCCATTTTCTGCATACGAATTTCGGTATAACGCATAGCCGCCGGGGAGTCACCGTCGACCGAACCAAAGTTGCCTTGACCATCAACTAGGGTATAGCGCATCGAAAATGGCTGGGCCATACGAACGATGGTGTCGTATACCGCGGTATCACCATGGGGGTGGTACTTACCAATGACATCGCCGACAACACGGGCCGATTTCTTGTAGCCCTTGTTCCAATCGTTGCCCAACACACTCATAGCAAACAAGACTCGACGGTGCACCGGCTTCAAGCCATCACGGACATCGGGTAAGGCACGGCCAACAATAACGCTCATGGCGTAATCGAGATAAGACTGCTTTAGCTCTTCTTCGATGTTGACATTAAGTATCTCTTTGGCTATTTCACCCATGCTGGCTCACTGTCCTTTTTAAATGGCTAAACCGCGTTTCGGCCTGCCTTTATCTTGGTGACTAGGTTGACTGTTTGAAAGGCCGAAATCATACCACAAATCAATAAGATAGACAGGATTGGCGCAGGCATTTCCGTTTCGAACTGGCGAACCGGGACGCTTTTGTCTAGCATAGCGGTTTTGACCCAATAGACAGGATTACCAAGATGCAAAAAATCGATACATTAATCAGCGCACGCTGGGTGATTCCAGTAAACCAACGTCGTGACGTCCTAGACCATCACAGCGTTGCGATTGCCAATGGCGCGATCATCGCCATTTTACCGACATCCGAAGCCGTGGCGCAATACGCCCCGAATGAACATGTCGAGTTGGCCGATCAGGCACTGATTCCGGGGTTTGTGAACACTCATGGACACGCGGCGATGGCCCTGTTCCGGGGCATGGCCGACGACTTGGAACTGATGACCTGGCTAACCGGCCACATTTGGCCGGCGGAGGGTAAGTGGGTCAGTTATGATTTCGTCGCCGATGGCACCCTGCTGGCCGCGGCGGAGATGATTCGCTCCGGCACCACGACCTTTTCCGATAATTACTTCTTCCCGGATGCGTCTGCCAACAGCGTCATCAAGGCCGGAATGCGCGCCCAGCTGTGCTTCCCCATTATCGATTTCCCGACTGCCTGGGCACCGACACCGGATCAACATATCGATCAGGGCTTAAAGGTGATGGAACAGTATCAAAATCACAGCCATATCAAGGTTAATTTTGGCCCTCATGCCCCCTATTCGGTATCCGATGAGCCCTTACTGCGCATCAAGGCCTTGGCTGAACAACATCAGGTCGGTATCCAGATGCACGTCCATGAAACTCAAGGGGAAGTGGACGATGAAGTGGCCAAGCGCGGTAGCCGACCAATTCGTCGACTCAAGGAGTTGGGACTCTTAGGACCAAACTTTCAAGCCGTGCATATGACCGCATTGAGCCCTGAAGACATTGACGACATAGCCGAAACCGGTGCCCATGTGATGCACTGCCCGGAATCCAACCTGAAATTGGCGAGCGGTTTTTGCCCGGTTGACACGCTGCAGAAGCGCGGCATCAATGTCAGCTTGGGCACCGACGGTGCGGCCAGCAACAATGACCTAGACATGCTCGGCGAAATGCGCACCGCGGCCATGCTCGCCAAGGCTGTTGCCCAGAGCGCGGTAGCCTTACCGGCACATGAAGCATTGGCGATGGCGACCATCAATGGTGCCCGTGCACTGGGATGGGATACCCAAATTGGCAGTTTGGAAGTGGGCAAACGCGCAGACATCACCGCTATATCCTTAGCCGACCTGGAATCGCAACCGATCTTCGATCCGGTCTCCCATATTGTCTATACCAGCAGTCGTAATCAGGTGACCTATGTTTGGGTCGATGGCAAGACCTTGCTGAATAACCGTGAACTGACCACGCTCGATAAGGACGCGATCATTAAAAACGCCCAGCAGTGGCGCGACAAAATCCAGGCCGACTAGGCCTGCCCACTCGGTCGGACCCCTTGGTCCGACTTGCCCTTCTTGGTTGATTCTACATCCCTACTGGCTCACGCCCAAACCTAACACAGCACAATCCGATCGGCCCTTGTAGCCAGAGTCGACGACCTACCTTAGGGTCCAAAAAACGCCCCCATTCGTACTCAATGACAAATTACTGTGAACTTACCGCCTTTGTCGCCATAATGTGCGCCAAAGTTTTCCCCTTCCCCCTCTCAAGGAGTTATCGGTGCCGATCAACGTTGACCCAGCAGAACTCGCCAAATTTGAAGCCCTTGCCAGCCGTTGGTGGGATCCGGAGTCCGAATTCAAGCCGCTGCATGCGCTTAATCCGGTGCGCATGAATTACCTCGATGGGTACGTCAATGTGGCCGGCCTTAAGGTCGTCGATGTCGGTTGCGGAGGGGGGATTCTGACCGAAACGCTGGCTAAGCGCGGGGGTATCGTCACAGGTATCGACATGACCGATGCGCCGTTGAAGGTCGCGCAGCTGCATGCGCTGGATCAAGGCATAGAACAGCTAACCTATAGGCAGATAACCGCTGAACAATTGGCCACCGAAGAACCGGGCCAATACGATGTTGTCACCTGTATGGAAATGCTCGAACATGTCCCTGACCCCGCCTCGGTGATAGCCGCGGTTCACGCGCTACTCAAACCCGGTGGCTGGGCCTTTTTCTCGACCATCAACCGCAACCCAAAATCGTGGTTATTTGCTGTGGTTGGCGCTGAATATGTCTTGAAACTACTGCCCAAGGGCACCCATGAATTCAAAAAGTTTATTCGTCCGGGCGAACTGTCCAAATGGGCCCGACAAGCTGGGTTAAAAACCACCGATTTTCGTGGCCTGCGCTACAACCCACTGAACAACAGCTTTAAATTAACCGACGATGTCTCGGTTAACTATCTGATGGCCTCACGTAAACCTGAATAGGCGTTACCATGCACATACCGACACTGGCAGAGCTTCAGTCCCTGCCCCTAACCGACGCCCTGAAGGGTAAGGTGATTCTCATTACCGGTGCCGGTGACGGCTTGGGTAAGGCCGCGGCACTCGATTTTTCGGCTCAGGGTGCCGATGTGATTCTGCTCGGTCGCAATCAAGCGAAGCTCGAAGCGACCTATGATGAAATCGAAGCTCTCAACCAAAGCCGACCGATCATCTTTCCCTACGATCTGAACACCCTGATTCCCGATGTTGCGCGTGAAATGGCCTTTGCGATTGAGCAGGAATTCGGTCGACTTGATGGTCTGCTATTAAACGCCGCCGCTCTCGGCAGCAAAATGTCGATTGCTCAATATCCGGAACAGCAATGGCTGGATGTGATCAATACCAACCTCAATAGCAGTTTTTATCTCACCAAGGCAATGTTGCCACTCCTCGAGGCGTCTAGCGCAGGTCGGTTGGTCTTCACCACCTCCAGCGTTGGGCGCCAGGGTCGAGCCTACTGGGGCGCCTATGGCGTGTCTAAATTTGCCACCGAGGGGCTGATGCAGACTCTGGCCGCCGAACTGGGCGCGACCAGCGCAATACGGACCTTTGCCATCAATCCGGGTGCAACCCGAACGGCAATGCGCGCCAGCGCTTATCCGGGCGAAGATCCCGAGTCGGTGCCGACTGCGGCAGCTCATATGCCACTCTATCGATTTTTGATGTCAGACGCCGCCGGTGCCTACAACGGCCAATCAATCGATGCCCATACCTATCTGGTTGACTAAGCAGTGCGTCGCTTGCAGATCCACACTCGGGTCGGGGCGACAAACGGCGAAGGTGGTGATAAAAGCGGCAATAGCTCTCCGCCCCGCCACCAAGAACAGCGCTGAAATATATCTAAACCCTTGTTTTAATTGAATTTAATATTAATGGCACAAAAATAGCTAAGTACCCTTAAGTTCAATTAATGGTACGGTGCGATGACAGCAGGCAATTTTTCAGTACTCAATTTTAACAAGAGCGCTCAAGTGCGCACCGATGCATTGACCGCCGTGGCTGCAAGCTCAATGGTGTCGCTTACGCCGGACCAAATGAAAGATTTTCGCCTCAAACTGCTCAGACATCTGCAAAAAACCATGGAATTGGATCAGGTTATTGAGATTTTTCACCATCACCTGCAGCACCTGTTTCCGGTGTCGGGCATTGAATATACCCATGGCGATAAGTTAATCAATATCCGCTCCGGCGAGATTGCCAAGCATCGCGCCAATTACCTATTATTGATGCGCGCTGTCAACTATGGTGAAATCACCTTTAGTCGCAACAAACGCTTCACTGAAAAAGAATTGGCGTGTATCGAATCCATCATGGATCTGATTATATTTCCGGTGCACAACGCCTTAAAATATAGCGATGCCCTGCACGCGATGCCGATCGATACGACCACCAGCACCAGCACCAGCACCAGCACCAGCAATCGTGTCGCAGTTGCCCTGACCCATCGACGCAAGATGGCACGCGCCCGCGCTCATGAGGAGCAATTTGTCAGCGTCGTCATGGTCGACGTGGATTACTGCGAAGGCTAGACCCAACCCCTAGCCCAGTGGCGATCGCTAGCGCCCCAAGCTGGTGCGGTGGTTTCGTCGCTCGACCGCCGAACGCACTGAGATATCACCTCGCCCCCACCCTATCGCCCTAAATGGGCATGATTTTTAGGTACAATAATTGCTCTAGTACCTATTAACTCCCTGCTATACACGCCGTATGAACATTCTATTGATCGATCAAATTGCTAACCGGGCTAAGCCTCTAGAAGCCGCGTTAACAGCGCTTGGACACCAGGTTGTCGTCCGGCCATCGGGCAAGTATACCATTTACCATATGGTGGAAACCTTCCAACCCGACGTGGTCATAGTCGAGGCCGACTCGCCCGACCGCGACACGCTGGAAGATGTCTCCGCAACATCCGATCGTTACCCGCGACCGATTATTTTTTTCGCCACCGATGAAGACGACCAAGTTATCCGCCAATCAATTCAGGCCGGGGTCAGCGCCTATATTGTCGATGGTCTGCAGCCGAGCCGCGTTAAGACCCTGCTCAATGTAGCCATAAGTCGCTTCGAGGAACACCAGCGACTCAAAGGCGAGCTGCGCAAGACTCGCAACGAACTCTCGGATCGAAAAATCATCGACAGGGCCAAAGGCCTGCTGATGAAGCACAAACAATGCGATGAAGACGCCGCCTTCAGTGCGATGCGTAAAATGGCGATGAACAAAAACGTCAGACTGGCCGAAATAGCCCAAGACGTTATCGATTTATTTAGCTGAACACTGCCGATATGGAACCTATGAACCCTATGCTTATATCCCCCACCACCAACCCAGATGCCGTCCATATAGGCTATGTGCCGCTACTTGACTGCGCGCCGTTAATTATCGCGCAAGAGGCCGGCTTCTTTGCCGCCGAAGGTCTTCAGGTCAGCCTGGAGCGCGAATCCAATTGGGCTAGCATTCGCGATAAATTATCGTTTGGCATCCTCGATGCCGCTCATATATTGGCGCCGATGGTCTTGGCCAGTCAGCTGACAGCGACCAATAACGACAGGACAAAAACCTTTAAGACCGCATTGGCGATGGGCTATAACGGCAATGCCATCACCCTATCGAGCCAGATCTACAATCGACTGACGCCTTCCGATGGCGGGTTTCGAGCCATTGCGGCGGCGCTAAAGACCCACCTCAGCCTAACCACTGGGACGTTGAGGGTGGGCACTGTACATCCGCATTCGATGCACACCTATCTGCTCCATCTGTATCTAGATAGTGCCGGCATCGATACTGCTCGGGTAACCATTAAGGTGATTCCGCCGGTCAATATGGTTAAGGCTATGCTGGAGGGCGAGGTAGACCTGTATTGTGTGGGTGAACCCTGGAATACGGCCGCCCAAATCGCCCAGGCCGGGGAGATCATTTGCTACGGCAGCGAGCTATGGGCGCACGCGCCAGAGAAGGTGTTAGGCGTTAACCGGGGTTTCGCTGAAAAACGCCCTGAGGTGCATGAGAAGTTGTTGGCGGCCATCATTCGGGCCTGTCAATGGCTGGAATGCGCCGATCATATTGCCCAGTCTGCACTCTGGATGGCCGGACCAACATATCTCAATTGCTCTTCGGATTTGCTTATCCAGGCGATGCTGAGTCAATGGCACACCCAAAGTAGCACGCATCAACGTAAGGTGTTTTACAGCAATCAGGCCAATGCCCCCTGGCCGGCCCATGCCCGATGGATATTAGAGGCCATGCAGGCCTATAACCAGGTTGACACTACCGAGCTGATCACCTCGCTCCAGGGCCTGTACGATTGGGATACCTACCAACGGGTCATGACCCGCTTAGACTTGCCGGTACCGGAGCGGGAACGCTTTCCAGGCCTGCTGCCCACCATCCTGTGACCCACTTCCGGCTAAGGTAAGGGATCTAAGCATTACTGAGCCAGAGCGAGCCATAGGGGGGCAGTGACAGCGTGGCTTGATGGTCGGGAATGGCCTGCCCGGTCAGCAGATCAATCCAGGTGACGCTATCGATCAGATTGATATCGATTAGGGATAACTCGACGGTCTGGTCGCTAACATTGTTTAGGCAGAAAATGCTCTGTCGGCGATCGATACTTTGGCGCCAAATACCGAAGATATGCGGCCCCAATTGCAAGGTAAACTGAGTGGCATTGGGGTGAAAGGCCCGCTGTTGCCTACGGATCGCTAAGATAGCAATCAAGCGGTTATATACCTGTGCGTGAGTCGACTGCGCATCGCCTAACTGCGCCTCCAATTCGCCGAGATCCCAGCGATGTCGATTGATATGCCGATTGTGCTGGGTATTTTCAAAGCGGGCATAATCGTTACGGGTACCCAACATACTGTGAATATAGATACCCGGTATACCTTCCAGCGCCAGCATGATCACGTGAGCCGCGATAAAGCGTTGCACGCCCCACTTATCGGGCCCGGCATGAGTGCCCTGCAAGGCATCGAACAACGCTATGTTGATCTCATAAGGCCGAGTTGAGCCATCATCCAGGGTGCGCATCGACACTCGGCCACCAAAACCCATCATGGTATTAATCAACCCGTTCAACTCCTTCTCGCTCAACAAGCCTTCGACAGGTCGGAGGCCGATGCCATCGTGCGAGGCCACGAAATTGAAGTAAGCGGTGCCATCTTGGCACGGCGGCATGGTCATCAGCCAACGTTTCAGATGGGTTGAATCGCCGCTGACAAGGGTGTTCACCAATAGGGGTGGCAAGGAGAAGTTATAGATACAGTGGGCTTCATTGGCATTGCCAAAGTAGGTTAGATTTTCCTGATTGGGGATGTTGGTTTCGGTAATGATCACCGCATCGTGACAGGCATGCTCGACCAGCGTGCGTAATAGGCGGATGATCTCATGCGTTTGACGCAAATTAATACAGGAGGTACCGGTCTCTTTCCATAAAAACGCGACCGCATCGAGGCGAAAAATGCGCACGCCCTGATCAAGATAGAGGCGCACGATCTTAACAAATTCAATCAGCACGTCGGGATTGGTAAAGTCCAGATCGACCTGATCAGGACTGAAGGTGCACCAGACGTGTTGCACACCCTGGACTGTCTGGGTTTCGCGCAGCAGCGGCGTTGTTCGGGGACGGACTACCTTGGTTAGATCGGTACTGGGCAGTTCGGTTCTAAAGTAGTCACGCCCGGGTGATTCGCCCTTAATGAATTGATCGAACCAGACACTGCGACTGGAGCAATGGTTAATAACCAGATCGGACATGAGCCTAAAATCAGCCGACAACCGTCGAATATCATGCCAATCGCCGAGCGCCTCATTGACCACCGAGTAATTAATAACGGAAAACCCATCGTCCGAACTGTACGGGTAAAAGGGTAAAATATGGATCGCGTTGAACGCCGCCTTTAGTGGTCCACTGACAAAGGAGTGCAGGGTTTTTAGCGGGGCCTCAGTAACGCTGTAGCCGTTCTTGCGCTCGATGCTATCACCATAGCTAATCAACACGGCATCGCTTTCATCCCAATGATTGGTAAAGGGTTTTGGCTCCTGCGTTACATCGTCAAGATTCATCCAGTCGATCAATTCATCCGCCAACTGGTCCGTTGACCGATTAAGGCTGATACCTGAATAGATCACATCGAGCTGATGTTTAAGATTCGCGGTCAATTTTTGCACTAGGTCACTCATCGGTAAAGTCCCTCTATTGGTCTGCCACAAATTCGGCCCGGTCTGCTTCCACTGCAGCGATCAAGCGATCATAGACATCGGGCATGGCGCTCACCACTCGGTTCCAACTGGGAATAAAGGGCCGTTCCATCGGCACTTCGAGAAATTGTTGGCCCGCCGTTATAATGTTTTGAGCAAACATTTCAACGGCTTTTTCCTCCTGATGTATATCCAGTTTTAAGCCATTCATGATCGCGTCGTTGTTATAGGTCTCGACAAAATCGAGAGCAATTCGATAGTAGGTAGCCTTCACCGAACGAAAGGTTTCCGGACTGAATACGGTGCCATTGGTGGCCAATTTTCGAAACAGCGCCTTAGCGATATCGATGGACATTTTCGACAAACCATTGTCTTCATCGGTCAGGCTCAGGTCCTGATGCTTATGGTCGTAAATATCGGCGATATCGACCTGACAGAGGCGATTATTGGAGTAGTTGCGATACATTTCCGATAACACACCAATTTCCAAGCCCCAGTCGCTGGGGATCCGTATGTCGGTTAGTACATCTTTGCGGAAGGAAAATTCACCTGCCAAGGGGTAACGAAAGCTATCCATGAAATCGAGGTATTCGATCGGACCCAAGACCCGCTTCAGGGCGCGTAGTAGGGGCGTAACCAACAGCCGGGATACGCGACCATTAATTTTTCCCGCGGCCACACGAGCATAATAGCCCTTACAAAATTCATAGTTGAATTGCGGGTGTGCGACGGGATAGAGCAGCCGAGCCAAGAGGCTGCGGTCATAGGTCAGAATGTCGCAATCGTGCAATGCAATGGACTCCGACTTTCCGGTTGCCAACATATAGCCCATGCAATACCAAACGTTGCGGCCCTTACCCATCTCTCTGGGCGCAACCGATAGGGCTTGCAACTCCTTATCCAACGCCATCAAGCGCGGCCCGTCATGCCACAAGACACGATGATGTTGGGGCAGCTGGGCGAAGAATTGTTCAGTGTGAAAATATTCATCACGATCGGCTCGATCTAAACCAATCACAATCTCCGAGAGGTAGGGCACCTCCTTCAAATGCTTAATGATATTAGGTAGCGCCTCACCTTCCAGCTCGGAAAATAATGACGGTAGGATAAGCCCCATGGGTCGAAAGTGGGAGAAGTGTAGCAGATCGTATTCCAGATCTTCGGTAGCTCGATCGGCCAGATTATGCAGCGTCGTAACAATGCCATTTTGATGAAAATCACCCATAGGGAGCCTCTTAATTCAAGTTAGGTTTAGAGTGTCTATCAATCTGTTTGCAGCAAATACCAGATCGCTTCATTCCAGCCAGCCGGACCCGTTTGCTCGGTTCGATAAACCGACTCACGCGCCAATTGGGGGAACTGGTGACTGGCGGAGCGAACTTGCACTGCCAGATCGGCTATTTCCAACATGGCACTGTCGTTGGCCCCATCGCCCAATGCAATGCTCTGCAAGGCTGTCGCCGGATCTCGCTGCTGCAAAAATGCTTGCAGCCAGAGCACAGCGTTACCCTTGTTGGTGTCCTTGAGAAAGTGGATAAAGCGACCCCCTCGCACCACGCTAATCGCTAGAGCTAGGCAATGTTGGGACAGCTCATTCAGCTGCGCTTGATCGCCCAGCCACAAGCAGGGGTCACTATATTCGCGTTGCTGGGCCCGTTGTGCCGAGGGTCGGTCCAGCCCGGTAAACTGCATCAGACGATCAATACTGAGCTGACTCATGGGCCACAAGCAGCCAGGAAATAGTCGATCCATGGCTTCCAAAATGGGTTGCCAATATGACAGCTGAGGTGCCAAGATCTTCACACAGTAGTCCCCGAGCCTAGGCAGGGTTGCTTGTTCAGCGGCCGATAGATCAAGCACCGGCAGAAACACCGCGGCACCGTTTTCGACAATAAAGGGGGCATGCAAATCCAGCGCTGTACGTAAAGGCACAATTTCAGCCCGGGTTTTGCTCGAGACCGGTATTACCGGTATATGACGTTGCGCCAGCAACTGCAGAGCGGGTCTTGCGGCGGCAAAACTGTAGCTGTCGTGGTCCAGTAGCGTGCCGTCTAGATCACTAAAGACTAAATAGCTCATAGATCCAAGCCCCGGCCAAGATCGAACCCTAACAGCCCACGCTGATCGTTCAGCTCGATTAAATCATGAGCCTGATTGGGCAACGCACGCAAACAGGACTCGGTGATTCGTTGATAATACTCGATAAAATTTTCCACTTGAGCCCGACTCATAAGCGCGGCCGTGTCTCCGCCGTTGCGATCAAGTTGCTCCGCCAGCCGCTCTTCCTGCTCGATGCGCCACTGTTTCACGCTGTGAAAACCGGGTGCTTTAAGCATTACCAAGCGATCCAGCAGGGCGAATAGCGGTTGATATTCCTCGCTCAGCTGGCGGTTAACATAGAGACGCCAAGCCATGTCGACATCCGCCGTCGCCTCTAAGTGATTCAACGGCCGCGTCAACTCTGACAACGTCTGAGGTTGCGCCCCCACGCACCAACCTTCGAATAGGATGATTTGTACCGGATCTTTGACGGTGCTCCATTGATCTGGAGGGGTGCGATCATCACTCCCCTTGGCAAAGCTGGGGATGGCGACCGGGAGATCATTCATGATCAGCTGCGTCAGCGTTTGCTGTATTAGGCTAGTATCATGGGTGCCGGGCACGCCACGGGTAAGCAAGAGCGGATGGATGGCTTGGCTCAGGGCTTTACGCTGGCTCAGGGTCAAGTAAAAATCGTCGATCGACAATCCAATGGCATGGACGCCATAGTGCTGCTTCAAGCAGTAAACCAGAAAGTCGGTTAGGGTCGACTTGCCAGAGCCCTGGCAGCCATTAATGCCCACCAGCAGGGGCGCACGCGCGCCCCGGGACTGCTTGAATAGGCTCTCCGCGAGCGGCATAAAAACCTCTTGCGCCGTGGTTTCGAACGAGATCGGTAACCGCTGCCGGTGTGCAAAATCTCGAATTAGTTCTGTTATTCCCACCTTGATCGCCTTATAAATACCTATCGTTTTTTTTGCACAATGTATGCCAGCCTAAGAGCGAGCGTTCGCCACGATTCGGGGCAAAACAGGCAAAATACACGCTCACAATTGAGGCGTTACGCTAATTAAGCACCAATTTAGTGCACTGCTTCGATAGGGTCACACATTGCCGGGTCTCGCTAGATGCAACGGCAAGTAGATATAGGGCGACACTAGCCATAACATCCAAACGAGTTTTGGCTGCGATTTTGATTGCTGGGACAGCAGAGGGGTGGTGTGCAAGGGCGATGATAAGGTAATTGCATTAGGCGGGGCGTTGCGCCCCGCTGACTCTGTTTAGGGCTGTAACCAGAACTCGAACTTACCCGGCTCAGTGGCGGGCGACGATCCAACATCCACACTCCATTGCGCCATAAGATAGCCTTTCAGAGCCGAGCGACAGGTCATCGTTAATACCCCGTCGCGCAGACCGAACTCTTGGGCGATGGCATCTGGAAACGGCAAAGCCGGATGCGGTTTGAGCCGAATCTCGGTGATTTGGTTCCACTGTGTGTCGGACTCCATCAACTCGGCAACCTCAGGTTGATCACTTTCGCCGCCAGTGCTTACCACCCGGTTGATGACAAAATCATCAAATTGCTGATTCAACCGATCGTAGGCTCGAACCAACCAGCGGGTACCAGAGTTGATTAGCGCATGCGGCACTATGACCAGTTCCTTACGGCCCTTCATCTCACCATAATATTCAATCGATAAAGACTGGCCTTTATGGATCGCACGCGTTAGGGCGGCCAAGATGTGAATCGAGGGCAAGGGCGACTGGCTGGGCGCTTCGGTGGCGATTTCAGGGTACTTAGGACCGGCGTAGTCATCCCCGAAGCCATGAGTCAATGCAGTCAGCACTTGCGTCGCCGTGTAAGCATATAGCGGTGTAAAGGACTCCTGTGGAATATAGGACTTGATGCCATAGTCATACACCACGTTTTCTGGGGCCAGTTTTTT
>Ga0307998_1001243_pt1 | contig 13737 bp, 11 predicted proteins | sample Davwhametageno37_FD_203147 | JGI IMG/M metagenome (GOLD analysis project Ga0307998, IMG submission 203147) | Marine microbial communities from Davis Island wharf, Antarctic Ocean - #37 | ecosystem: Environmental > Aquatic > Marine > Unclassified | place: Antarctic Ocean: Davis Island wharf... | reverse complement strand
TGCTCTATGATGCCTTAGTGTCTGATGGAGTGATGGCTTTAGTGCCAGAGTCTGTAGAAAGGGTATACGTAGGCAAACGCCGCGCTAACCACAGCGTCCCTCAGACGGGTATTAACCAACTGTTGGTAGATTATGCAAAGCAGGGCAAGCGAGTCGCACGCCTTAAAGGTGGAGATCCGTTTATCTTTGGCAGAGGCGGGGAAGAAATTGAAACGTTGGCCGAACAGCATGTGCCCTTCCAGGTAGTACCTGGGATTACTGCTGCCAGTGGCTGCTCTGCCTATTCTGGCATTCCTCTCACTCACAGAAACTATGCCCAATCTGTGCGGTTTGTAACGGGGCAATTACGCGATGGCAGTGTAGATCTACCTTGGCCAGAACTAGTTGTAGAAGGACAAACCTTAGTTTTTTACATGGGCTTAAAAGGCTTACCTATTATATGTGAAAGACTAATTAGTAATGGCATGGACGAAAAAATGCCCGTAGCCTTAATAGAAAAAGGCACTACTCAGGACCAGCGAGTGTTGGTGTCAGAACTGGGCCAATTACCTGCAATGATCAAGGAGGAGCAAGTGATGTCTCCTTCACTATTTGTGGTTGGGCGCGTTGTTAGTTTACATGATAAACTGGCGTGGTTCACATCTTCTAGGGACGTCTAACATGCAGCTTTGGCTAGTAAAGACAGGCCTAAATAAAGTTACTCATAATAGCCACTCTGGCAAATAAGCCCCACCCTAGCAGGATGCTACAATGCCCATTACACATCAACTATTAGCGGTTTTTGTTGCCCTAATCTGGGGTACTAATTTTGTATTTATTGAACTAGGGCTAAACGATCTGCCGCCATTTTTATTTGCTAGCTTACGCTTTACTTTTGCCGCCTTACCCCTTGTTTTTATATTACCTCGCCCTGCAGTACCATGGCGTTATCTGATAGCGTACGGTTTTTTTATTGGCTTTGGTCAGTTTGGCTTACTTTTTTGGGTGATGGGCAGCCACATGTCCCCTGGACTAGCCTCCTTAGTCATTCAGGTACAAGCAGTGTTCACTATTGTGCTGGCGCTAATGTTATTTAAAGAAACCATTCGCATGCCGCAAATTCTTGCGCTAGTCATTTCTTTTGCAGGTATCCTACTCATTGCTGTTCAAGGTGACACCGATGCTACACCTATAGGCTTAACCATCATATTAATCGCAGCTCTAAGCTGGGCAGCTGGTAACTTAGTTGTTAAGCGTTCTGGTAAGGTCCATATTATTGCTTTTTTAGCATGGTCCTCTCTATTTGCAGTTCCTCCACTGGCTCTCATGTCGTATTACTACGAAGGGCCTGCTCTCATAGGCCAAAGCCTAGCTTCTGCACATTGGCAAGCTTGGAGTATCGTGTTGTGGCAAACTATCGGTAACACGCTGATCGGATATGGATTGTGGAATTTTTTATTACAACGCCATGCAGCTGCATTCGTAGCGCCTTGGGCATTGCTAGTACCTGTTTTTGGTATGGCTGCCTCCAGCACTTTCCTGGACGAGAGTATGCCTTGGTGGAAATGGATTGCCGCAACCTTAATTATTGCCGGGCTCGTCCTCAATTTGCGCTCAACACCTTCGTCCACACCCATAAAAATTAATTAGGTCCATCATGCATTTTCTTCCTCGCCGCGTGCAGTATTTACTAACATTGACGCTAGCACTATGGTGTTTACAAGGACTTTTTCGGTTGTTATTTTGGGGTTTTCTATCTGAGCTACCCATAGCCGCTGAAGGCTATTTATTAAAAGCTTATTGGATAGGCTTACGTTTTGATTTAAGGGTTTCTTTATTGGCAGCTTTAACCACCTTACCGTGGCTATTTTTGCCCCGTTTTAGTGCTGTAAACTACCCCCTTTTGCGCCGCCTGCTAGGGTATTGGTTTGGTATTATCTTGCTCATCATACTGGTGATGTATGTCTTGGACGCTGGCCATTACTTGTACCTTGGCAAACGTATAGATGCATCTATATTGCGCTTTACCAGTGACCTTAGCATCTCTACTTCCATGATATGGCAATCTTATCCCGTGATTCAAATCTCCCTGGTCATGGCTGTGACTTGGGCTTTGGGTTATTGGTTACACTATCAATTTCTTTTGCCTTTACTGAAACAAAAAAAGAGTCACAGACGCTGGTACAGCAATTGTATTCACCTTGTGGTTATTGCTGCGTTATTCTTATTGATACTGCTAGGCCGCTGGTCTTTAGTTCCTTTAAGGTGGAATCACGCTTTTTTTAATGGCAATGCTCAGGTTGCAGCCCTTGGCTTGAATCCATTTGTATGGATTTATGATACAGCAAGGTTCACCACTAAAGCTGCGATTAAGGAAGATTTAACACCTTACTTTGGCACACTTTCAAATTTACTAGGAGCAGATTTTCCAAGTAGCGGTGTTGCTGCATTAGACCGCTGGGAAACACCTTTAGCACCAGTAGTGGGAGCTCAACAAACGACACCTAATATAGTTATTGTGTTTATGGAAAGTCTGGGAGCAAGCCATATTGGCGCTTATGGCAATAAATTAAATCCCACACCCAATCTAGATGCCCTCATTAAACAATCTCGGTGGTATCCTCACTTTAACGTTCCAGCGAGGTCTACAGCCAAAAGTGTATTTACCTCCATTACTGGCATTCCTGACGTATCAGCAATAAAAACTGCCACTCGCAATCCTTACATCACACATCAGCGCTCAGTCATTAATTCCTTTTCGCAACACGAAAAGCACTATATGTTGGGCGGTAGCGCTGGCTGGGCTAATATGAGTGCGCTCATCAACAACAGCATTCAGGGTGTGAACTTATACGAAGAAAAGTATTGGAGCTCCCCAATCGTTGATGTTTGGGGCATTTCTGATCATTCTTTATTCAATGAGGCGAGCGCCATTCTTGGCCAAGCTCAAACACCATTTATAGGCTATATTCAAACTGCTGCTAACCATTCACCTCATACAATTGCAGATGATCAGAGTGGTTTTGTAAAACAACAACGTAGTGACGACGAGCTGAAAGATAATGGTTTTATTAGCATCGCTGAGTTTAATGCTGTTCGATTACTAGACCATAATATTGGCAAAATGTTTGAGCAATTTAAGCGTAATAATTTATATGACAACACTATTTTTGTTCTTTTTTCAGACCACCAGGCCTCATCAGCTAAAGTGGAACACTTACCTGACTATATTTTTCAGTTTGGTATTGCAGAGTTACCAGTGCCCTTAATCATTCATGCACCTAGCATGATCGATCCAGAAATTGACACCACTTTTGGTAGTTTGCCAGACCTTTTGCCCACTATTGCCGGATTATTTCCAAAGCCTTACCTCAACACTACATTAGGCCGAGATTTATCGTGGGCCAAAGGCAAAGATTTGCCTGCTTATGGATTTGTGCAAGACACCCGGACAAGTGTAGCGGTTAACGGCAAGCAAATCGCCAGTATTAATCACATTACTGGAAAGGTAGTGAGTGCGGATATAGACGATCAAGGCGTAGCTCACATTTCTGACAAAGCCAACCCTTTGGCCACTGCGGCTAAAGCCTATTACCTAGCTGCACAGTACTTACTCAAAGCAAACGTCAAAAAAGCGCAAAACTAGATCACCTAAGGTGTATTAGTCACCACGAGAAGTTAGTATTAACTAATAAAATAATTAAACACAGTAAAGCCGCCAAGACCAGACGTACCCAAACCAATACCTAACTGAAGGTAACCTACAAACCGCTCAATGTGCTTGTTAGAAAAGTTAAACGGAAGGCTAATAGCCACTGATAAAAGAGCCATACCGGCAATAGACCCAATGCCAAACAACAGCATATAACCCATGCCTACCCAGAAATTTTGCGCCGCATTTAAGGTTAATACCACCAAGGCGGCTGAACCTGCCATGCCATGCATTACACCTACCATTAAGGTGCGTATTGGAAACGGGCTCTTATGCTTATGTTGGTGAGCACTCACATTGGCGCTATCTTCTTCTAAGTCGTGCTGATGAGCATGAATGTGTCGTTTGCCATGGTGTTGGTGGACATGAACATGAATCCCCTTATGGCCCATTCGCCACAGCACATCTAGGCCCAAATACAGCAGCATAAATCCTACTGCACACTCTAATATGGCCGCCGTATGATCAGGAATTAAGGTGTCCGCCAGTAAGGCCGCAGTGCCAAAGGCAAAGAGGGTGAAGGTGTGCCCCAAACCCCACACAGCACCATGACGCAATGCCGCAGACTTACCCTGCTTTTGTGTCACGATTGAAGCTACAGCAGCGACATGATCAGCCTCTAAAGCGTGACGCAAACCAATCATAAAGCCCACTAACAAAACACTTATTTCCACTTCACACCCTTTTATTTAACAGATGACGTCATCACTTATTAACTCAATGCCTTTAACCGATATATTGTTTTATTTACGTGTTGGTGATTCTGAGCGATCACTACCTCACCACCCAGTGTATGCAGCATTACTTGAGTTTGTTGCCCATAAATACAGCGCCTAAAGCTTAGATAAGATTGTTTATTTCCACCTTTGGTTTCCAGCCCCACAAAATTATAAAGTTCAGGTAAGCTAAAATTAAGACCTTCGGCCGTTATTCTTATGGCAGTGTCTAGGTCAGCTAACCTAAGCTTTAGCGCCTCTGGATCTAACAAGTAGGTGCCAAAAACAGATTCAAGCACATAGTCATAGGTTAGCTGCGTAGTGGCCACAATATTAAGCTTTGATAAACCGCTTAGCGACGTAGCCTGTTAGGCTACCCAAGACGATCCAGAATAAGCCATTGGCCAGCGCTGTGGCGAAGACAAATTGCGATTGCAGGCCTTCTAAGGTCGCCACAGCTCGTGCATCTGGGTGCAAAAAGCCAGTAGTTTCTGGGTGGGGCGCACCCACAATCCAAGGTGCAGCAATAAATACCAGTGCTACACCCTTAGTAATACCTTGCAAAAAGATTAGGCTTGCAATACCTAAGCCTGTAGCCATAACAGCTAAAAACCACCACGATTGACGACCTTCAATTGCAGCTGCTTCCATACTTGGGATCTCTGGAGAAAGTCCTAGTGCTGGAACCACAAAGAACGTTAGGTAGCCGGCCAAACCCCAAAAAATGCCACTCAGCCAGGAAATGTTCAATTCAGCTCTATCGCGCGCCACAAACATGCAAGCCAACAAGATCATGGTAAAACCAAAGGCTGACAAAACATTAGATAGTATTGTGAAACCCACACGTTCAAACCCATCTGTTGGAGCCCAAGCTTCATCATTGTGGGTGTGTGAATGGCCATCATGGAAGGCAGCAGTCACTTCGGGTTGCGCAATTTCAAACACTTCGGCTGCATAAATAATGGGCGATACATGGAGGGCTTGAACAGCACTCAAAACTAAACCTGCAACCAAGGCTATAGCTAGTGCAGCTATCACCATAGAACGAAACATAAAGTTAACCTAAAACAGGGCTTTCGCCCTTAGTGGCAAGGAAATGCAAAAGAGTGGCGAGTATCGTGAGCTGCATTGTGTGCCACATCCATTGGTGCAAAACCAACACCCATTAGCACCACCATGCCTAAAATTGCAGCAGCGGCCATTTGTACATTGGTGCTCGCTAATACCTGGCTTGGTGCAGTTGTATTAGCCTTGGATGTAACTGTCGTCATTGTCATATATTCCTCCACGTGCTCACCCGCACGATAAAAATTAGTGTTAGCGGGTATTAACCCATAAGTTGTAGGCCGGTCTCCGGGCTAACAAGCAATGCTTGTTTACCGTTGCGGGGGCAGCACAGTTCTTATTTTGACTGTTTCCCGTTAAAGCTAAATTCGTGTAGCCACCTACGGGGCCTACTTTATGCCAAATCGGTTAGACTTTGAAGCCTTAATGCGAGAGGTTTTATTCAACACGCGACTCTTCGCACAGAATTAGCCATCAAACCTGCGACCTAACAGGGTGATCGACAGTGTATTTTTACTCAAACTTAACACCAACCACTCGAAAAAGCGTCTCTAGCGATGGTATGATGGTCGGCTAAATGACACACATATTGATAATGAGAAAACTATGACTGCGTTCGGCACACAATTTGTCCCTGAAATGGCTTTAACCACTTTTGACGGCAACAAATGGAGCACGCCAAGTTTAGTGCCAAGCGACAGTATTTCCTTTCATCCTGGGGCCCATGTATTGCATTACGCGAGTACTTGTTTTGAGGGGTTAAAGGCGTTTCGTCACCCCAATGGTAGCACTCACATATTCCGCATGGACCAAAATATCGAACGCATGGCACAAAGTAGCCGTTTGTTATCTTTACCGGCAGTAGATACAAGCATGCTTAGAACCATGATCCTTGATTTAGTGAGCCGTTACGCCGATGAAATTCCTGCGTCTCCAGGCACCCTATATTTGCGCCCCACCCACTTAGGTACAGAGGCTGCCATCGGCAAAGCTGCTGCGCCTTCTGCTCACTCTATGCTCTATGTATTGGCATCACCTGTAGGCGATTATTTTGCTGGCGGTGATGCAACACTGAGGGTGCAGGTGGACCAAGAAGGTACACGCTGCGCACCTCACATGGGAATGGTTAAAACCGGTGGCAACTACGCCAGCGCCCTGCCAATGTTAAACAAAGCACGAGTGGAGTATCAAGCAGACCAAGTTTTATTCTCTCCAGGTGGTGATGTACAAGAAACGGCTGCGGCAAACTTTATTTTAATTGATGGCAACGAGCTTATAACTAAGGCGTTAGATTCTTCTTTTTTGCACGGTGTCACTCGGGCATCAGTACTCACTTTAGCAGATGAAATGGGTCTGAGCGTGAGTGAGCGCGACCTGTCCGTAGAAGAGCTAATAGAGCGTAGCGCTAACCCACATGCAGAGGCCGCTGTTTCTGGTACAGCTGCTGTTCTAACGCCAATTGGCACCTTAATTCACCATGGTAAGGACTATACCGTAGGTACTGGCAAACCTGGCACAACAACAATAAAGCTTCGTAAAGCCTTAAATGACATCCAGTTTGGCCTCGCTGAAGATCGCTTTGGTTGGTTAACCCAGGTTTCATAAACTATCACAGGCAATGCCTTTTTAGTTAGCCCAGCACTGTTCCTGTGCTATTCGGATTTATTTTACGATTACGCGAAAATACGCCCAAATTAATGGGACGGCCAGAATATTTAAGGTTAAACACCACAGGTTCTTGATCGTGGTCGTGCCCGTCTTCACATGCAATAATTAATTGTGCCATCATCTCACTGACGATAGGCGCGTTTTTAAATTGGTTGCCACTGGTGCCAATAGCCATGTAATAACCAGGCACACAGGATTTGTCATAAATTGGGGCCCAGTCTGGGGTCACATCATACAATTCAACCACTCCTTTAGCCTGGTTGGGAATAGGCAGTGTTTGGATGCGCTGAGCTAGACGCAAGGCCTGCACCCGCCATTGATCTGTAAAATCTTTATTGTAGTCATCCGGATCAACCCATTGCTGATCATCGCAGTCAGGGTCTTCACTACCAATAAGTATGTGATTACCTGTTTCTGGACGACAATAGGCATGAATATCACTGTCTGAACAAACGCAGCCTTGTTGTTCGAAATTAAAGCCAGCAGGTGAAGGCACATGCGCCACTTCATGTCGTAAGGCCCGAGTAGTTATCTTCATATCTTTCTCAGCATCCACCATCGCATTTATTTTTGCTGAATGAGGCCCTGCTGCATTTACTACAACAGGGGCATCAATTTGATCTCCATTGACCAAAGTAACACCAACAACCCGCCCATCTTGCTGCCGTATAGATGCCACTTTAGTGTTAAATTGAAAACTTGAACCTTGGGCCTCAGCAGCTCGCTGGAGGTTATGTGTCGCTAATTGTGGGTCACTAACATAGCCACCATCAGGGAAAAACACACCACCGCCAATTTTTTTGCCATTAGCTTCACCAAAGCCTTCATCGTCTGGACGCTTAGCCGGCGTATAAGAGTCTAAGTTAAAAATAGGCATACGGGCTAGATACTGCGCCTGATCCAATTCTTCGTAAGGGGCTCCAATGGTGTCTAAAATAGCCATAGTAGGCCGCAAGTGTTGATTATTATCAGTTTTTGCCACCAAACAACCTACAGCATGGTACTTAATGTGGCCTCGTTCATCCTCCACCTGCAAAAACTCACTCCAATTACTCCAGTAAAGGTGGCTTTCGTGAGCTATAGCACTGGTCTCAATAGTGGAGTAATAAGGCCTGATAATAGCGCAGGAGCCGCTAGTGCTGCCATAGCCTGCGGCTGGTAAGGAATCAATATTGAGTGTTTTTTTACCTTTTCGAGCTAAACCCAAGGCGATAGCTGCGCCAATAATACCAGCGCCTATAATAATAGCGTCATACTTTTTATTCATGAATTTGTCCTCTTTAAGCTCTATGAGCCACTCCACGTTTAGGTTATGGAAGGTTTAATTCTGGCCAACATTGTCCCACCTTAGCAATAGCACTTGCAGCACAAGCCATTGTCGATGAGTTAGGTGGCACTCTAGGCTAGCTTTGCATGCGCTTTGACTGAGGGTCAAACAAAGGCTTGCTAAACAGCTTTGCTGGTCGCATTTCACCTAAGATTTCGATCTCGAATATGGCACCCTCGACAATCATCTGCGCAGGGACAAATCCCAGTGCGACAGAGCGTTCACTAAAGTGGGCATACCCCCCAGAGGTCACAAAACCTACCACGTTACCGTCTTTCCATATTGGTTCGTCTGCCACTACATCAGCATCAATTGCATCCACTACAAAGCTTGCTAGCTGGCGCTTTGGAGGCTCTGTTAGCTCTTTAAGAGCGGCAGCCTTACCAATATAATCAGCCTCTTTTTTGTAATCCATAAACCGATCCATACCCGTTTCCATAGGGGTGTAATCAGGTTTGTATTCTCTCATCCAAGACCCAAAAGACTTTTCTAACCGCAGGCTCATCATAGCGCGCATACCAAAGGGTTTAAGATCAAACGCCATACCCTCATTAGCTAAGGTATGATACAAGCTTATTTGCTGTTCGACTGGCACATAGATTTCGTAGCCTAAGTCACCTGTATAACTTATCCGTTGAACGACAGCGTCACACTGGCCCACCTCAATTTTGCGCACTGATAAAAATGGCATAGCGCTATGGGAAACATCAAATCGAGTGCACGCAGCTAGCAGCTCACGAGCCTTTGGCCCAGCAATTTGAAAGCCGATACGGCTCATAGAAATATTCTTTAAGTCCACGTTTAGCGCTGGCAAATATTGCTCAAACCAGCGCATGTGAAGGTCTTGGGCTGAAAAAGAAGCAGTGAGTTGGTATTCATTTTCAGCCAAGTGAGAAATAGTAAAGTCCCCCATGAGCTTGCCTGATGGGCTAAGCATGGGGCTTAGGGTAACACGCCCAATTTGAGGTAGTTTGCCTGCCATAACACCATCTAACCATGCACGAGCCCCTTCACCCGTGACGAGGTATTTACCAAAATTATGTACCTCGTTAATACCTACCGAATTACGCACGGCTCGGCACTCATTACCAATAGCAGCAAAGGCATTAGAGCGTCTAAAGCTTGGGGTTTCTTCCAAGGGCTCACCCTCAGGGGCAAAATAATTCACATGCTCCATGCCATAACCTTGCCCAAATACAGCCCGTTGTTGCTGCCAGATGGCATAGGCTGGAGTAGTATTTAGTGGCCGGCCCGCCGGTAACTCCTCATTAGGATAAGAGATGCTAAACCGCTTCTGATAGTTTTCTCGTACCTTGTTACGGGTATAGGCCTTGGTGCAATAGTCGCCATAGCGCGCTACGTCCATGGCAAACACGTCTCGTGAGGGCTCCCCATGTACCATCCATTCGGCCAAACTTAAGCCTACGCCACCACCTTGACTAAAGCCGGCCATCACAGCGCAGCAGGACCAGTAGTTTTGTAATCCAGGTATAGGGCCAACCAAGGGATTACCGTCTGGTGCAAAAGTAAATGGCCCGTTGACAATAGACTTAATACCGGCAGTTTCTAGACAGGGAAAGCGTTTAAAGGCAAACTCCAAAGAATCGCCGATGCGATCAAGCTTATTGTCTAAAAGCTCATGACCAAAGTCCCAACGGGTGCCATCTAAGGCCCATGGATCACAATCTTGCTCATAAATACCAATCACCAGGCCCTTGCCTTCTTGGCGCAAATAACTTTCCCCTGAAGGGTCCATTATATGAGGCAGCTCTTGATCACGGGTAAACACCTGGGGCAAATCATCGGTAATCAAATATTGATGTTCCATTGGGTGGAGAGGCAAAAACACACCCACCATCTCACCCAATTCACGGGCCCATAGACCGCCCGCATTAACAACATGCTCAGCATGAATAATACCGTTTTTGGTGGTCACATCCCAGCTGCCATCGGGCCGTTGGTTAAGATCAGTTACAGGATTTCTTAAATAGATTTCTGCACCTTGCATTTGTGCTGCTTTGGCATAGGCATGAGTGGTGCCAGAGGGATCTAAGTGACCATCAAGGGGGTCATATAAGCCACCTAAAATACCTTCTGTATTCACAATTGGGCTAAGTTCTTTGATTTCTTCTGGAGTAATAATTTGTGTGTCTAACCCCATGTGTCGATGCATGGCTCTTGCCGCTTTAATAAAATCCATACGCTCTGGGCTATCAGCCAGTGTAATGCCACCCACATGATGCAAACCGCAGGTTAAACCACTAATAGCCTCAAGCTCTTTATAAAGATTAATTGTATACCCTTGTAATGCAGCCATATTGGGGTCTGAATTAAGCGTATGAAAGCCTCCAGCAGCATGCCATGTAGAACCAGACGTTAGCTCCGAACGTTCTATAAGACACACATCGGGCCAGCCTAACTTGGTCAGGTGATACAGTACTGAACATCCAACTACACCACCACCAATTACCGCTACTTGAACATGAGTCTTCATGGTTTTATTCCTTTTATTATGATCCAGGTGCTGCTCCACCTTCACGGCTACGTCGCTCTACAAAGTCTGTTAGTTCATCGTCTATTGAGGCCTCTAACTTAGGCTCTTCATAATCCTGCAACATCTGTTTCCAGATTTTGTTAGCCCGTTGGGTTGCGTCCATTGCTCCTGCATCGCGCCAATTTTCAAAGTTAGACCAGTTGGACAATAGCGGTGAGTAAAATGCATCTTCATAACGCGACATAGTGTGGGGAGAAGCAAAAAAGTGGCTGCCAGGCCCCACGTCTGCAATCGCATCCACTGCTAGCGAATCTGTACTGGTATCCATGGGCTGCAAAAAGGCTTGCTGCATTTGAATCATTTCTGCATCTAAAATAACCTTTTCATAGGACGTGCATAACCCACCTTCAATCCAACCCAAGCCATGTAAAACATAATTCACTTGACCCAACATACATGCCCACAAAGACATCTGAGACTCATAGGTGGCTTGCGCATCAGGTGCGTTGGAGGCGTTGGCGTTTGAAGCACGTAAAGGAATGCCATACTTGCGTGCCAATTGGCCAGACACTATAGTGGCTTGGCTATACTCAGGCGTACCAAATGCTGGTGAGCCCGATTTCATATCTACATTGGAGGTAAAACTGCCATACATGGCAGGCGCTCCAGGATTAACGCACTGATGAAAGGCAAGGCCAGCTAAACATTCTGCATTTTGCTGCACTAAAGCGCCTGCCATGGTGATTGGTGCCATGGCGCCCGCAAGCGTAAAAGGAGTATAGATAACAGGCTGATTGTTTTCCGCCATAACAATGGCACCCTCTAATAACGCACCGTCATAAATGAGTGGGGAGTTTGAATTCACTACGGTATGAATCGATGGCTGTTGCAGCAGGGTAGCATGGTCAATGCCACGACTAATACGCACAATATCAATCACATCCTGCATGCGCTGTCGGCCTAAGGCATAACCACCTACCGGTTTAGTAGTAAGCCGAGCCATGGCTGCACCAGCAACAATGTGGCGAGTATTCACATTAACATCACAGGGCTCTACCGGAAAACCTGCCTGTAATTGAACGCTGTTCAGGCTTTCTCCTAAACGTAATAAATTACAGAAGTCATCATAATTACCCGCAATTCTTCCCCTGTCTAAGTCAGATACGTTGGGTGTACTGGCTACCATAGCAAAGGCAATTGAATTGCCTCCCATAGCGATATGCCGATCTGGGCGGCGCCCATGTAAAACAAATGCCCTGGGGGTGGTGGCAATGGTCTGCATAACCCAATCAGGATCAAACCTAACCCGCTGTCCATCGGCGCACACCATCGCACCAGCGCAACGTAAAATATCCACCGCTTGGGGTGACTGAAAGTCCATACCGGTGTCGCATAGCAGTTTTAGTGATGCCTGATGAATGTCTTCTAATTGACTTTCACTGATCAACTGCATGGGTGCGTACGGGTTACGCATTTGCCGCGACGGTGCTTGCCGAGAACCACCACTAGGCCTAGTTAATTTGTTGCGATTAGCCCGAGAACGCCTCATTTACACACCCATAAGCTTGGCTTAAAAAGCCATCATAGGGTATTGTTTAGCTTATGAATAATTAATATTTTAGTGACTAACCATGAAATTATGTTATACATGCTCCGCTTACAATTAAGCCACTATCGGGTGGTTCAGGCTGTGCGTATTCATGGCACCGTATCAGCCGCAGCCCAGGCCCTAGGCTTAACTCAACCAGCACTCAGCCACCAAATAGCAGAAGCAGAACGCCGCTTAGGCACTAAATTGTTTGCCCGCGTAGGGAGGCGCTTAAGGCTAACCTCTGCAGGAGAACTGTTCGCCACTAGCGCTGATACCATCCTCATGGAGGCGGGTTTAGCCGAGTCTACCCTTATGGGCAAAACAGGTGCAGCGCCAGGAGAAGTTATTCGCATTGGCACTTTTGCCTACAATAGCTATCGCTGGCTGCCATTGTTTTTGAAACAACTCCAGCATCAGTGGCCAAATTTATATTTTGAATTTATCACTGACACTAGCAAAGTACCTATGCGCAGCTTATTAGACGGCGATGTAGATATCGCCATTAGCGCAGGCAGCATTGCCTCTGGCCGTGCTACTGTATACCCGTTGTTTGAAGACCAATTACTGGCTATATGTGCACTTGACTGCCCAACGCCAAGCTGTGGTTATATGCTTGCTACAGACTTTTTGGCTGATCCATTCATTACTTATTCCACTATTTATGAAACTGGGTTTGAAGAAGAGCTACTATGGCGTCCAGCCGGTCGAAGACCACTTAATTATTTACGGGCAGGTAATACAGAAGCCGTGATAGAAATGGTGAAAGCAGGCTTTGGCCGTTCTATTTTAAGCCGCTGGGCAGTGCAGCCCTCCTTAGAAAATGAAGAGTTACTGGCCCTGCCTGTCACCAAGCAAGGCATGCCTGTTTATTGGAGTGCATTGGTTCGGAAAAGCCATCAGCATGCCGAATTACTTCATGCCGTGTCTGAACAGTTACAAAGCTGGTGCCAGCTCAATTTTAATGGCTCAGACTATCAGTAGAGGCCCACACAAAAGACTTCTCTTACTTGGCTAATTGCTTTTCAATGGCAGTAGACAAGGCCACCTTACCTTCAGAGCTGTAGCCTTGGCTGCGGCTTTCGATAAGTGGTATCTCGTAAAGGTAGTTAACCATCATACCTTCTGATTGCTTCAGCCCATTGTCAGACGTGTCTGCCATCCAGTTTAGGCGTTCTATTTTAGCAC
>Ga0307998_1001242_pt1 | contig 13739 bp, 13 predicted proteins | sample Davwhametageno37_FD_203147 | JGI IMG/M metagenome (GOLD analysis project Ga0307998, IMG submission 203147) | Marine microbial communities from Davis Island wharf, Antarctic Ocean - #37 | ecosystem: Environmental > Aquatic > Marine > Unclassified | place: Antarctic Ocean: Davis Island wharf... | reverse complement strand
TCAATTGAGTTTTATTATTAATTCATCTCTACTTCTCTCATTTATCTTTATTTAATAAACTCCTATTCTTCACCTTCCCATTACATCTATTATTTATAATCAGCTTATGTTAAAAAAATGTTCATTTATATTTCTAATTAGTCTGATTAGTATGTCATATGCGAATTATTTAGATGATTGGGCAGATGAGGACCTCTGTAGATGGATGAGTGCAGCTTTAATTCCTGAACATATTTCAGACGAGATATACGCTAGACAGGTGATATGCTTTAACGATCCTGAGGTTATTGAACTTAGAGCTCAACCAACTTATGTTAGTGAATATGGAACTGTTTTCCCTTCACCTAAGCCTTCTGTAAAGCTAAAGCCTAATAGTGGCTTTACTTTTAGAGTCAATTATAAAATAACTCTATGAGAAATTCACTTCTATGAGTTGGTGGACATCAGTTTTAGGTGGGGCGCTAGGTTATATGATTGGTGGGCCTTTAGGGGCGATGCTTGGAGTAGCTTTCGCAGGTAATTTTTCTAAAGGTAAGTCTCATTTTCGTGGCTCTGCTAAAGATTATCGACCTGGTGATCAGCAGCGCGTTCAAGCAGCATTTTTTAGTAGTGTATTTTCAGTTATGGGTTATATTGCTAAAGTAGATGGTAAGGTATCAAAGTCTGAAATTCTCCTAGCTCAGCAGGTCATGCAGCAAATGCAATTATCAGAAGATATGCAAAAAGCTGCGAAAGATTTGTTTAACCAAGGCAAGCTTAAGAGCTTTAATCTAGATGAGGTGCTAGATCAGTTTCGAACTGAATGTCATAGGCGTACTCATTTAGTGCGAATGTTTTTAGAAATTCAAATCCAAGCTACTTATGCGGATGGTATTTTGGATGATAAAGAACACGACGCACTTAAATATATTGCCCAAAAATTACACTTTCCTATCCATGAGCTAAAGAGCCTGATTCAGCAGTTTTCTGCTACTAGTAATAATACTAATCAACCAACAGTTGAAGATGCCTACGTGATATTGGATGCAGATAAAAGCCTAACTGATAAAGAACTTAAACGTGCCTACCGAAGATTATTAGCACAGCATCATCCAGATAAACTAGTTGCTAAGGGCCTGCCAGAGGAGATGATAAAATTAGCAAATGAAAAAACTCAAAAAATTATTAGTGCTTACGAACTCATTAAAAAGTACCGTGGTATGAACTAATTAAAAGTTGGAATTAAAAAATGATAACAACCCCTTTAGAGGGAGGAGTTTATTCTGGCTACATATAAGCCTCTTTTAATATCTTGTTTCATGTGTGAGGGTATGACTTATGATTCTAACATTGGATTATTTGGTGGTGAGTTTTTACTGGAGCTCTGAATGCCAAGAGCGTAAACAGGCAGTGCAACTCGTTCCCAATGTAAGTTGCACCAGAATCTAAGATTGATAATATTAAAGCCCTCTAGTACAATGACTCTATATTATTTTTACATCCTAATTAGACATGAAAGATAGTCCAATAAGTTCAACTGTTGACTTTGAAAAAGATGGCATTCAGCATGGCTTTCTAAAGCTTCCACATTCTCATGATGATTCAGCTTGGGGGTCAATTGTTATTCCTATAACTGTTGCAAAAAATGGTAAGGGGCCGACCATTCTCTTTACTGGCGCAAATCATGGTGATGAATACGAAGGACCAATTGCTCTTTTTGATTTGGCAAGTCAAATCAAAGCTGAAGATATTTCTGGGCGAGTGATTATTGTTCCTGGAATGAATTACCCTGCTTTTCAGGCTGGCAAGAGGACATCACCAATAGATGGTGGAAATATGAATCGAGTTTTTCCTGGTAATCCTGAGGGCACTTTTACTGAGAAAATTGCTGACTACTTTAATCGCACGCTTCTTCCGCTTGCTGATTTTGTATTGGATTTTCACTCTGGCGGTAAGACGCTGGATTTTCTGCCTTTTTGTTGTGCTCATTTATTAGAGGACAAAGAGCAGCAAGCTAAATGCATCGCAGCTATGAAGGCTTTTAATGCGCCTCACTCAGTTATGCTTTTAGAGATAGATGCGGTCAATATGTACGACACTGCAGCAGAAAATATGGGCAAAGTTTTTATTAGCACTGAGCTTGCTGGCGGTGGAACGAGTTCTGCCTATACTGCTGGCATTGCTAAAAAAGGCATTCGAAACATTCTTCGTCATGCCGGCATTACCAAAGGTGAGATGGAGGTCGATGAAACACTGAATTTGGATATGCCCGATGCGCGCTGCTATGTATTTAGTGAAACAACTGGACTGGTCGAGCACTGCGTTGATCTTGGCGATAAAGTAACGAAAGGCCAGCTTGTTGCTAAAGTTCATAATATAGAGCGAACAGGAACACAGCCGGTAGAGTATTTTGCCGGAATTGATGGTATTTATACAGGCCGGCACTTTCCAGGACACGTTGTTAATGGTGATTTTCTTGGCATTGTTGCAGTTCCTGTTTAGAAATCATCATCTCAAGTGTTAAAAGATCATTTTTAATGAATTACACTTTAAGGAGTTTTGAATGAATGCATTGTTTGCATCAGATAACGTAACGGGCGCTTGCCCAGAGGTCATGGAAGCCGTAATTGCTGCTAATTCAGGCATTGCTGGATCTTATGGGGACGATGAATGGTCTTTAGCATTAAAAAATAGATTGTCTGAGATTTTTGAAACTGAGATCGAGGTTTTTCTTGCAGTAACTGGAACAGCTTCAAATGCACTAGCACTTTCTGCCTTTGCTCCAGTTTTTGGAAAAATTTATTGCCATGAGCTATCGCATATTAATACGGATGAGTGTGGTGCGCCTGAGTTTTTTACGGGCGGCGCTAAGTTAATACCAATGCGCAGTAGTAATGGAAGAATTGATGCAAGTGATCTTGCTGAAACGATAAGAGGCTCTGGTAATGTTCATGTTACCCAGCCCTCGGTTGTTAGCGTTACTATGTCGTGTGAAACCGGTACCGTTTATCAACTGGACGAAATTAAAGCTATTTCTAAAATAGCACGTGATAATAAAATGAGTGTTCATATGGACGGCGCTCGATTTGCAAATGCTCTCGTCTCCTTAGACGTAAGCCCTGCAGAGATGACTTGGAAATCTGGAGTGGATGTTTTGACATTAGGTGGCACAAAAAATGGCTGCCTTGCCGCAGAAGCCGTTATATTTTTTAAGCCTGATATGGTTGGAAATTTTCCATTTCTTCATAAAAGATCAGGGCAGCTACTTTCAAAGATGCGTTTTATCTCTTCACAGCTTGAGGCCTACTTAACTGATGATGTATGGCTTAGAAATGCTCGCCATGCCAACGCAATGGCAAAAATTCTGAGTGAAGGTTTGGATTCATTTTCAAATATTAAGCTTGCATATCCAACTCAGTCTAATGAGGTTTTTGTTCATCTTCCGCGTGACGTTATAGATTATTTAAATAATTCAGGTTACGATATTAATGAAGAAGAGCTTGATGGAAAGGCGGTTCGGTTTGTAACTGCATGGAACTCTGAGCTGAAAGACATTACTGATCTTTTGGAAACTTTAGCTCAAAAATACTGAAATAAATAAAGGATTAAAAACTTTTATAGATAAAGAGTCCAGCCTTGTATAATTCATCTGAACGAGTTTAGAGAGATGAGTAACATTGCAAGACCCTCCTAGCTAGTAAATTAATAATTAAGAGTTAACTATTGACTCTTTATAAGCAGCTCAATTTGTATTTTTGAGTTTAATTTTAAATGTTTGATGGCATTACGCCTCAACACTATTGGTAAATAAAATAATTATGTTAAGTGCAATAAGAAATAAATCTAAAGGTTGGGTTGCGTATTTAGTAGTTGGCTTTATAACGATTCCATTTGCATTATTTGGAATCCAAGATTATGTCAGTAGTTCAGCAAATTCGTCGATTGCTTCGGTTAATGGTGAAGATCTTGATGTCAATACTTTTGCCCGAGAACTAAATACACAACAGCGAAACTTAAAACAACAACTAGGCGCTGCTTATTCACAAGAAATTGATAACGCACTTAAGCAGAATCTTCTTGATTCCATGATTAATGAAAAACTCATTGAAAATTTTGCTAATTCATTAGATATTGTTACTCTAGATGATGAGGTTCGCTCTGTAATAGAAATGAATCCAGCATTTCAGGTTGATGGAGAATTCTCTGAAGATCGCTATAGCCAAATTTTAAGACTGAATAGCTTTTCACCAGCTGGCTATGAGCTTGCTCAATCGGAAGCATTAACGCGTGATCAAATTAAACGCAATCTAAGCGGCTCTGCGTTTATGTCCTCAATTCAAATTAAACAGCTTAATAATCTTGCATCTCAAGAGAGAGAGATTTCTTATATAGTTCTTAATACCTCAGATTATGAGAGTCAGGTCTCAGTTTCAAAAAGTTTAATTTCAGACTATTTTAATGAAAATAGATCAAACTTTATAGAGGGACGAAAAGTCAAAGTTGATTTTGTTGAACTTTCATTAGGTGATATGGAAGAGCCTGCAACTCCAGATGAAGAGACACTTAAACGTCTTTATGATGATAATACTGAACTTTATACTAATCCAGAGAGAAGACGCACCCAGCACATATTAGTGGAGAGTGAAGATCTTGCAAATGAATTACTCGATCAAATTAATAAAGGCGCTAATTTTGACGAGCTTGCAATTGCTAATTCAGAAGACACTTCTTCTAATGAGATGGGCGGTGATCTTGGATTTAACGAGAGAGGACTTATTGGTATGGAGTTTGATGAAGCTGCATTCTCTATGAATATAGGCGCCATTAGTGAGGTTGTTTCTTCTGACTATGGCTTTCATATTATTAAGCTTACTGATATTGAGAATGAAAGAATTCAGTCTTTTGATGATGCCACAGAGCAATTAGTGGCTCTTAATAAAAGCAATGTTACCAAAAAAATGCTTTTTGATTTATTAGAAGAGTTTACTAGTCTCGCTTATGAAGAATCTCTGGATATGGTTGCCGATCAATTTGATTTAGAGCTTCAAACAAGCGACTATTTTGCAAATGTAAGTAAAAAATACGATGATGCGTTTATATCTGCCGCCTTTAGTAAGGCGGTTATTGATGAAGGCGAAAACTCACAAGTAATTGAGATTAGCGCTGAAAAATTTGTAGTTCTTACTCTTTCATCAATTCAGCCTGAGCGTGAAAAAGAATTAGATGAGGTTAAGGGCCAAGTTGAATCGATATTAACTAATATTGCTGCAAAGAAACTGATTGAAAATTTATCACTTACAATCGCTACTGCTTTAGTTAGTGGTGATGAGCTTATGATAAATAAACTACTTACTGATAATGGGCTTGAGTGGAATAATGAAGGCTGGATTTCAAGAGCTAAAGAGTTACCTTTTGACCTAACTAGTATTGCCTTTTCCATACCTAAACCTATTGATGGGGAGCATACATACGGCTCTCGAAGTATTGATAGCTTAACTTCTTTAGTGATAGATTTAAGCGGCGTTAGGCTTCCAGAGGAAGATACAGATACTGGAATTGCAGCGCTTTACCTTAGCCAGGAAAACAGTGAAATGTTTGTATCATTGATTAAGCAACTAAGAGAAAATGCTGAGATAAAAATATTTTCTGATCTTCTTTAAATTACTTCAGTAAGTAAGACTTGATAGTTTAAAGGTCAGGTCCTTTTTCGTAGAAGCTATATCCTGCATCCACATAAGTGACCTCACCAGTAATGCCAGATGCTAAATCTGAGCATAAAAATGCAGCAGCATTACCAACTTCCTCAATACTTACATTGCGTTTTAGCGCCGAGCTTTCAGCTGCGTGATCAAGCAGTTTGCCAAAACCTTTGATGCCACTTGCAGCAAGCGTTTTTATAGCGCCTGCTGATACCGCATTAACTCGAATGCCTTTCTCGTTGCCTAACGCAGCAGCCATATATCTAACATTAGCTTCAAGAGAAGCCTTTGCGACTCCCATGACGTTGTAATTTGGGATTGCTCTAAGAGCACCTAAATAGCTAAGCGTTAATAATGCCCCATTTTTATTAAGCATTGGAAGGGCGGCTTTTGCAAGAGCTGTAAAACTATAAGATGAGATTTCATGCGCCTTAAGAAAGCCTTCTCGTGTAGTAACTTCAACATAATTACCATCAAGTTCTGCTCTATCTGCAAATGCAACTGAGTGGACGATGATGTCAAAACTATCCCAAGACTTCTTAAGCTCATCAAAGGTTTCATTAATCTGCTCATCACTTGAGACGTCACATGGAATGACAATTGATGAGTTACAGATTTCTGCACATTTTTCTACACGGCTTTTAAGTTTATCAGTTTGATAGGTAAAGGCAACTTCACATCCATTTTTTGCCATAGACTCGGCAATACCCCATGCAATTGAACGATTAGAAGCAACGCCAATAATTAATGCTTTTTTACCTGTTAAAAACCCCATAAAATCTCCACAATATTTATAATACAATTACTGATAAATTATAAACACATTGATTACAGTGGTGATGTTTACTTAACCAATGTTGGTCGATATTTAAAGCAAACCTTTTTAATAAATCTATATATTTTTTATGTTGTCATTAATGAAACACAAACTTTACTACCTCTTATTTATAGTACTGGTATCACTTGATCAATTTACAAAACAAATTTTTATGTCTTCTTATGACTTAGGTCAGTCTATTTTTGTTAATTCATATCTTAACTGGACGTATCTTCAAAATACAGGCGCCGCGTTTAGTATTATGGCTGATGGTGGGTTTATTCAAAAAACCTTTCTATTATCGGTATCTGTGTTGGTTTCTATTTGGCTTATTTTTTGGATTCAAAAAACTTCAAGTTCCCACCTTCAAAAATTATTTGGTCAGTTTCTTCTATTATCTGGCGCTGTTGGAAACTTAATTGACAGAGCTCAGTTTGGCTTTGTTATTGACTTTATTGATGTGCACGTCAATGGCTTCTACTGGCCAGTCTTTAATTTAGCAGATAGCTTTATTTTCCTGGGCGTCGTGCTCATATTATTTGAGAGAAAATCAACTGCTTAACTGATTATCTTTGAGAAATCATCTTAGCTGGTAGAATATTAACTTTCGTTTCATACAAACTATTTTTTCATGAAGAGAAGCCTTCTACTTGCACTATTTTTGTTGATAAGCATTTCTGCTAGTGCTGAGCTAATGAAGATGTCTGGTGATGGTGAGATCTTAAAGTCTGATAACTTTGATTGGTCATGCGTCCTAGATAAAAAGAGCTCCTTAACGTGGGAAGTTAAAAATGAAGATGAAGGATTGCAATATGCGCTTAATACCTACACATGGTTTGATGGGCAGAGCGGAAGAGATAGTGGAACTTATACTAAGAATTGTTATTGGGGCAAGAACTGTAATACTAAATCCTATATTGAAGATATTAATAAAATTGAGCTTTGCAGTTATACTGATTGGCGCCTACCAACAAGAAATGAATTAAATTCTATTGTTGACTATTATGGCAATAGTGATGCGTTAATTAATACTAATTTTTTTCCAAATACCCAGGTGGATACTTACTGGACTTCAACGACTTTAACAGATAACCCATCACTTGCCTATGAGATCCCCTTCTTTTTTGGTGGCTCAACTGCTCGAGATAAAACGATTGATACCTTTGTGAGGCTTGTAAGAAGTGCTAACTAGAGAGCTTGATAACTCACTATTTGAGTCGTACTCTGATGACATACCTTTAATTTTAAAGAGGGTGTACGCTGCTAGAGCAGTCTCTGAATCTCAACTGTCGATGGCTCTTCCAGGCCTTCTTAAGCCAAGCTTTGACCAGTTAAATATTGCCCTTAATCTTCTTGAGAAATGCATTCTTGAAGACAGGCGGATACTCATTGTTGGAGATTTTGACGCCGATGGCGCGACAGCAAGTGCAGTTGCCATTAAAGCACTAAGGTTAATGGGCGCAAGGCATGTTGACTTTTTAGTTCCCAATCGTTTTAAGCATGGCTACGGACTAAGCCCGGAAATTGTTCATGAGGCAAAGACCGATAAAGATCCAAATCTAATTATTACCGTTGACAATGGTATATCCAGTAACGAGGGCGCTTCTCTTGCTAGGTCATTTGATATTGATGTCATCATTACTGATCACCACCTTCCTCCTAAAGTTCTTCCTGAGGCTAATTCAATCATTAATCCTAATTTAAGAGGCTGTGACTTTCCTTCTAAAAACTTAGCGGGCGTTGGTGTTTGTTTTTATCTATTTTCAGCGCTGAAGACGCACTTGGTTGGAAAGGGCTATTTTGAAAAAAATAACATCCAAGCTCCTGACCTTCGTGAACTTCTTGACCTTGTTGCACTAGGAACCGTTGCAGACGTTGTAAAACTTGACCAAAACAACCGAATTCTAGTTAATGAGGGAATTAAGCGCATACGCCAAAAACTCTGCTCAAAAGGCATTCTAGCGATACTTGAGCTAACCAAGCGTCCGATAGAAACGCTGCAAGCATCTGACCTTGGATTTACTGTGGCCCCTAGAATTAATGCAGCAGGGCGCCTTAGTGATATATCACAAGGAATTCGCTGCCTACTTTCAGAGGACATGAATGATGCAAGGAGATACGCAAAGACGCTTGAAGAGTTCAATATTAAAAGGCGTGAAGAACAGACTCGCATGCAAGACGAGGCATTGGCCATTGTCGAAGGTCAGACAATCGATGAGAGTCAATTTGCGATTGTTCTTTATGACGAGACCTGGCATGAAGGAATTGTTGGCATTGTTGCCGGAAAGCTTAAAGAAACGTACCAGTGTCCATGTGCTGTATTTGCAAAATCAGGAAGCGTATTAAAAGGCTCAATCCGCTCAATTCCAGATGTGCACATAAAAGATTTGCTTGACCTGGTTGACCGCGATAATCCAGGACTGATTGATAAGTTTGGTGGTCATGCTATGGCCGCTGGCCTGTCACTCTCACCGGAGAGTTTTGAAGACTTTAGCGTAGCTTTTTCAGAGGGAATCAAAAAGCACCTTGAAGGCAAGAAACCAATCATTGAGCTGATGACAGATGGGATGTTAGAGGCTTCAGAAATAACTCTTAAGAATGCAGAGCTTCTTCGTGGTGCCTCTCCATGGGGTCAGGGCTTTGAGGAGCCAATTTTTTATGGTGACTTTGAGCTAATAGAGCAAAAAATTGTTGGCGAAAAGCATCTCAAGTGCACGCTAAAACTTGTTGGCGCTAGTTCGATTTTTGAGGGGATTGCTTTTTTCCAAAGTAAGCTTGAAATAAAACAAGTTAAAGTAGCCTATAAGTTAAATGTTAACGCGTTTAGAGGGAATGAATCTTTACAGCTTATGATTGAGTCAATAGAGGCTTAGTGGCTTATTTTTACTTGCAGCCTTCAATATACATAACAGCACCAGCCCAATCTTCCACATCAATATAAAACTTTCCAACAGTATTTTTTATATTGTTTAGATTGATTGGGGTCGATCTCTTATGTTCAGTTAATATCGGATATAGAGGATTAGTTGGAACTTCTCCATCATTTGTTTTTAGATTAAAGTAAGCCATTTTACCAACTAGATGGCCACGATTAGAAAGCTTAATATTTACTTGGTCTCTCAAATAGCTTGGGTCTGAAGATAAGCCTCCCATTTTCCATCGGGCTTGTTGTCCAAACTCTACATTTGAACCCTTTATAATAATATTTCCTTCAGCAATATTCCAGCCTTCTTCTTGTCCTTCTTTAATTTTTTCATAAACAATTCTTGTCATTGAAAAGCGACATTGAAAATCATTCTTATTGTTAGTAAGTTTATATTGACTGAAATCAAAATCAGTTTTCGATATAACTAGGTTAAGTAATTCGTCTAGAACTCCTGGAGAGAAAGAGACTTCGTGAATTTTAATTTCTAAATCTTTATTTTTAGTTTTGGTTTTATTTAAGGAGATTTTTTTATTTTCCTTGTTAAGACTATCTGTATTGCAATTAAAGACATAGTATGAGCCATCATCAGAAATTGATCTTATTGGTTCACTTCCATCAGGACATGTTGAGGAGTAACTTTGAGAGGAGATTAAAATGAGTACTAATGATAGGTAAATTTTTTTCATAAATTAATTAGTTACATTATGCGTATAGATTTTATGAAAAAATATAGTCGTAGATTCGCGGTAAGTTTGGAGTGAAGAAAACTTTATCTGCAATTAAATCATGATCAAGACCAAGAGCATTTTCAATACAAGCGGCACATACTGATCGATAATCTATGGTGGATACTAGATCTCTTTTTTCAAACAAATCTCCTTCAGCTAATCCAGGCCATTTTGAAATAACCCTGCTTTTGGTAATTGCTCCTCCAGCTAAAAGACCAGCAGAACCCCAACCATGATCTGTCCCCCAGGTGCCATTTTCTTTAACTGTTCTTCCAAATTCAGTTAAAGTTAGTATTATGCTTTTATCCCAGGCGTCTCCAAGACCCTCCTTATATCCAGCAATAATGTCATCAACAACGGCTAATCTCTGACCATGTCTTCCAAATTCGTCTGATCCTTGACTCGCATGCGTATCAAATTGATCAACTTTAATAACTGATGATAATGGGCCGCCTTTGATCGCCATAGCCTTGCCTGCATATTTTGCTAGGCTGGCAGGATCTCTTGGAACAACTGAGTCTTGTTGAGTACTTTTTTTGCTTACTTTTTTAAATATAGATGATCCTTCTTCTGCATGCGCATTTGAAATACTATTTATTAGATCAGTTTTTAAACTACCAGAGTTTCTAATACTCGCTGGAAAGAAATTATCATTTGCATGAGCACCTCTCAACAATAGGGGCATATCAAGTGACATTGATCTTCCGGGAGTCTTTGCTAGATCAAGAGCTCTTCCAAGCCAACCTGTCTTTTCAGAAAATGGGTTTAATCCTCCACCTTGCATTAAATTTTGACCTTCAAAGTGAGATCTTTTAGTATAAGGAAAGTTAGTGGCATGAATAACTGAGGCATTATTTTTAGCCATTAGTCCGCTAAAGTACTTAAAAGAAGGATGGAGCCCAAAAAAAGAATTTAGCTCTAAATAGTTTTCAGGCGTAAGACTATTTCTCATTCTAGAGAGATTAGGGTCTCCAAATGGAGGCACTGCTGTAAGGCCATCCATGCCACCCTCAAGCAAAATTACTGAAATTGTTCCTGGTGGCTCATCTTTAGTAAAGCCAGGGAGCGGAAGACCTGCTAAAAATAGAGATGCGCCAGATACTTTTAAAAATTGTCTTCTAGTTAGATTTATTTTAGGCACTCTTTAGACCCATAAGTTCTGGACTACACATTAAAGCAACAAATTTTTTTTGATTTCCACTTACACTATCAATTAATTCTCGAGTAGATTTATTAGCTCCAATTCTATTTATGATATTTTCAACTTTCTGGGTGGGAGATCCTGCAGTATAAAGTGAAGTTGCAAATCGGATTCGGCGCTCAAACATTTCTCCAGATAGCCATTCACTTTTATCACTAGAGTAACCATTAGGCTGACCAGGCAACCAAAAACCTTGACCAAGTTCTTCAAAAATCTGGTTTGTACTCATAATATTTTCATTGTAATCATCAGATTGTTCTTCCTCCCAGCCTTTAAAGCCATTTGCTCCACTTAATCTAATTACCTGAAACAGCCAGGTCATTGGCCATTGAAATTTAGGTTCTGTTGATGCAATAGCTCGCTCAATTACTGCTGTATGAATTTTATCAAGGTTTCCATTACTGCTCTTCCAAGCTCTCTCTATGTAGTCCAAGTCTGATTGACTTGGATTATCACTAACAAAATGTTGGGCTAACTTAAATGAAATGTATTTAATAGTATGTTCATGGCCCGCCAAAAAATCCGTTAATTTTCTGAGCGCCCCCTTACCTTCGCCAAAGGTTTTACCCATGATAGTTTTATTACCTGGTTCAGCAAAATCACTCTTGAAGTAATCCCAAGAGTTTAATGTTCCACCCCTTTTTTTAATTTCCTTATTTCTCTCTGCAAGTGATATTAGTTTATCACCACTAACTCTTCCAGGCTCTGCACCCCATCCTGCTAATACTTTTGCCGCACCTTTAATATCTTCTTCAGTATAATTTGCGGTTGGTGAAACAGTATGAAGTTCTAGAAGTTCTCTTCCCAAATTATCATTAAGGCCAGCTTGTCTTCCATTGCGTTTGGCACGTTGCACTTCTAAAGAGTTTGGTCCAGCACTGTATGTATTATCTAAATAAATTAGCATTGCAGGATGAGAAGTGACTTTATATAACAAGTTCGAAAAATCACCATTTAAATTAGCGAGAATGCCCTCTTCTATGACATGGCCAATATGATTGCCATTATCAAAGATATTAGCTGTCCTAAAATGATTAGCCCAGAACGCATTCAAACGAAGTCTTAATTGATCTTCACCATATACATTTCTATGGGCAAATTTAAGCGCATCTAATCCCTCCATGAGATTTTCTTGTCTATTTCTATTCTTGTCAGCTTTGGTTTGAAAACCAGGCATATTTCTTCGATGTTTTTCCATATTTTCTTTTAATGCCCAAAACATTTCATCACGCTTCTGAAGATTGGGTTGAAGAGACTGAGGCCACTCTATCACTTTAGGTTTATGAGAGTACCACTTTACTTGTTTAATACCAAGAGCTGGAGATTCGACATGAAGTTGGGATGCCGTCCATGAACTAATATCTTTTGGAAGTGAAGTATTAGGCAAAAACATTAAGCCTAATTTTTGAGCAACTCTAAATTGTTCATTCATTTAATTTTCACTAAGCACTAGAGTCCTCAAAAGAGAAGAAAGACAGAATTAAAAGTAAAAGTAGTTTTTATACTGAAATTATAGCTCAATATTAACTGAGGTTCAAAATTTTCAGAGAAGAATTTTTTAGTCAATCTTAAATAGCTTTATTACATTATTTCAACAGCATCAACTCTAAATTCAAATATGATTTGTTCACTAAAAACATCCTCAGAGAGTGCTATAGGAAGTGGAGACGCTTTATAAACAGCTTTTTCAATTGAGTTTTTAAATGCGTTTAGTTTTGGATTGTCATCTATATTCATTATCGAATCACCACAGTTATCAACATTCACAGTATTGACGTTTCCATTTCTATCCTGAGTAATGAAGACATAACAAGACCAATCACTTTTGGCACCTGAGTAACGCCAGTATGTGTTTATTTTTGTAATAACACTTTTAACCCAAATATTTTGTAAGATGTTTAACTGGCCATCAAGCATTAAGGATTCATTTGTGTCAGCTTGAACATTTAGAATAAAGACAAAGCTTATTGCTAGGAGTAGTTTTCTCATAAGGCAATTATATCTAGACGCGTTAAATTTATAAAGTCTCTTTATCTAATCAATAGGCATGCATTACTTTATTAATGCTAACCAGTTAACTTCATCAATCTAAGCTGCAAATTTTTCTAAAAGGGTTACGAAAATTTTCCTAATAAAACTTCATTTCCTGCAGCAGGTTTGGCTGGCATATTAAGAGCAAGAAGAAGAGATAGAACAGCCATTCCAGCGCCTGCTAAGAAAACTAATGAGGGGGAATAGAGCCAAATAAGGCCAAATAGAACCGGTATGAAAACTGCTGCTATATGATTAATCGAAAAGGATACCCCAGCGCTAGAGGCAAAATCTGCAGGGTCAGCAATTTTTTGAAAATAAGTTTTAAGTGCAATAGCAATAGAGAAGAATAAGTGAT
>Ga0307998_1001241_pt1 | contig 13740 bp, 11 predicted proteins | sample Davwhametageno37_FD_203147 | JGI IMG/M metagenome (GOLD analysis project Ga0307998, IMG submission 203147) | Marine microbial communities from Davis Island wharf, Antarctic Ocean - #37 | ecosystem: Environmental > Aquatic > Marine > Unclassified | place: Antarctic Ocean: Davis Island wharf... | reverse complement strand
ATTACAAAAACTAATGCACGGAGTTGAGTAAACTTCAACTTTATTAATGAATGTTAAAGCGGGTACACTCTACCCGCTTTTTTTGTGCTTTTTACAAAAAGCCATTACCTTTGATTGCTATGAAATCACACAAACTTATATTAGGGTTATTTATCTTTTTGTTTAGTATATCCATAAATGCTCAAGCTCAATCCACTGAAGCTAGTGGAACAATTAATTGGATGAGCTGGCAACAAATGATAGAAGCTCAAAAAGTAGAAAGGAAAAAGGTTTTTATGGATCTTTATACTGATTGGTGTGGCTGGTGTAAAAAAATGGATGCATCAACTTTTGTTGACCCAACCATTGTAAATTACATGAATACTAACTACTATGCTGTAAAGCTTGATGCTGAACAGAAAGGAGATATAGAGTTTAATGGGTATAAATTCGTTAACCCTAATCCTACAGGAAAAAGAAGTACACACCAACTTGCAGTTTCTTTACTTGATGGACAATTATCTTACCCATCGTTTGTTATTCTTGATGAAAACATAAGCCGCCAACACATTATAAAAGGGTTTCAACAACCAGAACCTCTTTTTGGAACGCTTATGTTTTTCAAAACGAATGAATTTGTTAGATATCAACAATATTTAGACAAACAAGCTCAAGTTAAGGCCGCTCAGCAGGCGCAACAAGCTCAAACTCAAGAAACAAAAACTCCTTAATGAAAAAACTCACTACTATCATTTTACTGTTTATAGGAATTTCCATTTTTGGTAATTCTCAAGAAACTATCAAATGGATGTCGATTGAAGAGGCGGTAGAAGCAAATAAGGTTGAACCTAAACTAATCTTTGTTGATGTATACACCAATTGGTGTGGATGGTGCAAAAAAATGGACAAAGCAACGTTCAAGAATCCAAAGGTGGAAGCATATATGAGCGACAATTACTATTGCGTAAAGATTAATGCAGAAACCAAAGACACCATTAATTTTCAAGGAAGAAAATTTTCAAACCCAAAGCCTGAAGGACAAAAGGGTGTGCATAGTTTAGCACGAGCTTTGTTAGACAGTCAAATGTCTTATCCTAAATTTGTAGTAATGAATTCAAAATTCGAAAGAATTTCAATCGTTCCGGGTTACCACGGACCTGAAGACTTTGAACCTATAATGAAATATTTTGGTGATGAAAATTACTTAACATCTTCATGGGATGATTATAAAAGCAACTTTACGAGTTCTTTTTAACTTTTGCCTTTTTCATTACTCTGAGATTTAATACCTCGACTATTAAGGAGAAAAAAACTGCAAAGTAAATATATCCTTTTGGTACTTCAACATGTACACCTTCAACAGCTAACATAAATCCTATCAAAATAAGAAAGGATAACGCAAGAACTTGAAGGGTTGGGTGATCGTTTATAAAGCGGCTTATTTTGCCTGAAAACAACATCATTAAAATCATTGAAATAATAACGGCAGTTATCATTATAGGTAGGTTATCAGTCATCCCCACAGCCGTTAATATCGAATCTAAAGAAAATATTATATCCAACAATACAATCTGTGTTACCACTTTCACAAAGCTTGACTTCTTTGACTCTCCCTTTTCTCCTTCTGCATCGCCTTCCATTTTATGATGAATTTCGGAAGTACTTTTACTTATCAGAAACAATCCCCCCGCAATTAGAATTATATCTCTAATAGAAACAGCATGATCAAACACGGAAAACAAAGGTTCTGAAAAACTTAATACCCATGAAATTGCAGACAAAAACGCAATCCGAATAACCAGAGCTAATATTAAGCCTATTAACCTGGCTCGTGGTTGTTCGTCTTCAGGTAGTCGGTTTGAAACAATTGAAATAAAAATAATGTTATCGATACCTAAAACCACTTCAAGAAGCGTTAAAGTAAGAAGGGCTAAAACTATTGCCATGGTTGTTATTTGAAGTTCAAAGTTAACATACCATATTTGATTTTAAGGAACATTTAAAGGCCTAAAAAAGGAGCCCCTTTTGAATCTCCTTTTTTGGGTCAAACATGAGGCTTGGTTCTAACTCTGAAAACGACCATTTAATGGAGGATTATGAGATAATTTTGAGAGTTATAAAAAGTGGTGTTTTGGACTGAAAAATAAAATTATTTTTTGTCGTTAGTATTGCATTCCGAATCTTTATTTAAGTGTTTACTTAAATAAAGATAGACTTGACATATATTTGTATTTAAGTAACTGCTTAAATAATATATAAAAATGGATAAGACTGAAAATAGCTGTATTAGAGGTTGTGCAAATGTTGAACTAATTAATCAAAGTATTTCTGTCTTAAATGATATGTCTGACAAAATATCAATGACTGCAAAAATTCTCAATTTAATTGGAAATAAGACAAGGCTAAAAATTCTTTATTTAATAAAAAAAGAAAAAGAAATTTGTGTTTGCGACATGAGTGACATTCTAGGAATTTCTGTTTCTGCTATTTCTCAACAATTAAAAAAGTTAAAAGAAGCTCATTTATTAACAAGTGAAAAAAAGGCACAAACGATTTATTATCACATCCATCCTCTTTCACAAGAAGTCATAGATCATGTTTTTGAAATTTTCAAAAAAGAATTAATCATAAAAGTTACATAATATGAAAAAGGATAATTCAAAAGGAGCTGTTACAACTGGTGCTTTAGCTGCTCTAGCTGCTTCATCTTGCTGTATCCCTCCAATTATTGCAGCAGTTGCAGGTGTAGGTGGGGCATCTTCAAGTTTATCTTGGATGGAACCTCTACGACCGTACTTAATTGGATTAGCGGTAGTTGCTATTGGTTATGCTTGGTATTCTCATCTAAAACCAAAAATAGCAGAGGATTGTGGTTGCGATATAGAAAAGCCCAAATTCTATCAAAAAAGAGGCTTTATTATTGGTATGACTTTGTTCGCAGCTGTTTCTATAACCATTCCATTTTATTCTCACATATTTTTTCCTGACAATAAAAAGGAGGTAATTATTATCAATAATAATTACATTCAAGAAATAGAGATTAAAATTGAAGGTATGACATGTGATGCTTGCCAAAATCATGTAGATTTTGCCGTTAATGAATTAAACGGCATTGTTAGTGTTAAAACTTCTTATGAAGATAAGAATACAATAATTGAATTTGATACAACCCAGACTTCTATTCAGCAATTAATTCAAGCAATTAATAGCACGGGTTATAAACCCTTAAAAAATAAATAATATGAACGTAATATTGGAATCTACGTTAACTTGTCCCAAGTGCAAACATCAAAAAACTGAAACAATGCCAACTGACGCATGCTCGTGGTTTTATGAATGTGAAAATTGCAAGGAATTATTAAAGCCACTTGAAGGAGACTGCTGTGTGTATTGTTCATACGGATCTGTTCCATGTCCACCGATTCAGGAGAATGGAAGCTGTGGTGAGAGTTGTTGTTAATTCACTTTTAACTACATGGATTTCGAACCATTAAGAACAAAAAAAAGCCTTTCAAACTCTACGCTTGAAAGGCTTTTTTCATATCGGGTGGAAGATGGGGCTCGAACCCACGACCCTCGGTACCACAAACCGATGCTCTAACCAACTGAGCTACAACCACCATTTTAATTGCTAACTTGGTTAACTAACAATCGGCTGCAAAAGTAATTTTTTTCTAAATACCACATTAAAAATTCTAAACTATTTGGTTGATTACCTTTGACCTCGAAAATGAATAAAACACTGCACATTGAAGGCATGACCTGCGCCAATTGCGCGCTGAGCGTCACCAAAACCATAGAAAAGAAAGGTGGGGAAAACGTTAATGTTGATTTCATTTCTGGTGAAGCAGATTTTGAAGTCAAGGATGCTGTTGAAATTGAAGATATTACCGAAGCAGTTAATTCAATTGGTTACCATGTTTCCAACCATGCAGCGGGAAAAAAGAAGGTTAGACAAGGTCATAATCTAACCCTAAGAAATAGAATGTTGGTTAGCATTACTTGCTCCATTCCACTATTGCTTTCAATGTTTATCAATCTTGATGGTTATATCCAGCTTCTTCTAACCATACCGATTATGTTGGCAGGAACCTTACAATTTGGAAAAACATCCATAGGTTCAATTAAATCTGGAGTTGCGAATATGGATGTATTAGTAATGTTAGGCTCATACGCTTCTTTTATGTTCTCAATTTACAATTTACTTTTCACGTCTAGTAAGGTACTATATTTCGAATCGGCCGGATTAATTATCACGTTTGTTTTTATTGGTAAATTCATAGAAAAACGTTCTTTGCTAAAAGCTACAGATAGTATTAACTCTTTCTCTAAACTGCTTCCTAATAAAGCTATAAAAGTCTCATCACCTGATGATTTAGAAGGATTAAAAGTAACTGTTGACGAATTAAAAATTGGAGATTTAGTTTTAATTAAGGATGGCTCGAAAATACCAGTTGATGGTAAAATTCTTTCTGGTAATGGATATTTAAACGAAGCCATGTTATCTGGCGAAAGCCAGCCTATTGATAAAAAAACAGGAGATCGTATTTTAGCAGGAACGATAAACACCAATGGCAATTTTGTAATGATGGCTTTAAAAACTGGTCAGAATACTTATTTACAAAGCATTATTGATGTTGTTGCTCAAGCAAGAAAAGACAAACCAGAAATCCAAAAATCAGCAGATAAAATTGCAGCAGTATTTGTTCCTGCGGTAGTAATTATTGCTGTTTTAACCTTTGTATTGTGGTATGTATTTACCGGGCAAATTGACCAGGCCCTTATAAATGCAACAGCCGTTTTGGTGATTTCTTGCCCTTGCGCCATGGGTCTTGCTACTCCAACAGCCATAACTGTTGCCTTGGGCAAAGGCGCTAAAAACGGGATATTCATCAAAAGCAGTGCAAGGCTAGAAGCATTGGCTTCTATCAAAAATGTGCTTTTCGATAAAACAGGAACCATTACAACCGGTCAACTTAAAATATCAAGCATCAACCAAAAATCGAATTTAACCGAACAAGAGCTTATCAACATTGCTTATGGCTTGGAGCTAATATCTTCACATCCAATTGCCAAGTCCATTAAAATGCATTTAAAACAACGTAAAAAATTAATGCCGTTTATAAATCATCAAGAAATTAAAGGCAAAGGAGTTACAGCTAACGATTTTCAGGGCAATAATTATCAAATAGGGAATTTCACATCAAACAACCTTGCAGGTATTTCTATCTACAAAAATGACGAATTGGTTGGTGAAATAGTTCTTGAAGATGAAGTTAGAGCTGATGCTGAAACCACAATTTCATATTTAAAAAGCATTGGGCTGCATAGCGCAATAGTAAGTGGCGACAAGAAAAAAATCTGCTCTGAAATTAATGCACAATTAAAGTTAAACGAAGTTTTCTTTGAGTTGCTTCCTGAACAAAAACTAAATGTTGTTAAAAAATTCAACAGCCACTCCCCTACTTTATTTGTAGGTGATGGAATCAACGATGCTCCTTCTTTAAGTATAGCTACAGTAGGTGTTTCTTTGGCTAAAGCTACCGAAGTTGCTATTTCATCGTCTGATATTATTATTGCCGAATCAACTTTTTTCAAAAGCTTGAAACAATTGTTTTCATTATCTAAAAACACTTTAAAAATTATTAAGCAAAACTTATTTTGGGCCTTTTTCTATAATGCTTTGGCTATTCCAATTGCAGCATTTGGTTTTTTAAATCCTATGATTGCAGCTGGTGCAATGAGTTTATCCAGTTTATTTGTGGTAAGTAATTCTTTAAGAGTAAAAGTTTGAAAAAAGTAGCGGTTATAATTAATTCGGGTATAGGTAACGCTTTGCTACAAGTTCCACTGATTAAGCATTTAATAAATGAAGGAAGTCAGGTAGATGGAATATTTACTTCTTTAGCACCTTATCAAAACTTGTTTGATTCATTAAATGTTTTTTCCTCAACCAAAACAATCGGTCTTTTAGAATTAGCTTCTTCGAGTATTTCTATCTCTAAAAAATATGATGCTGCATACTTAGATTTCTTTGCCTCAACCAACAAGTTAATTCTTTACGGACTCAACATCGCTAAGAAAGTTAATGTCAGGAAACAGCCGAATAAACTACCAAAATCAGATAGAATAATTTATCACCCAATTGTTGAAGGGTTACATGAGATATCGCAAAACATGCGGTTCATAGATTCGCATTTCTACGACAACCAAATTGACGAAAGCCTTGTAACGTTAGGTTCGGTTTCAACAAAAGATAAAACCATTACCATTCAACTCAGTTCAGCCAACAATGCTGTTACTTATAAAAATTGGCCCATTAATAAATGGATTGAACTAATTCAAGTTATCCAAGAGGAGTATCCTGCTTTATCAATTGTATTACTTGGTGATAAAAATGAAATTGATGCCGCTAAAGAAGTAGAAAAAAGAAGGTTTAAAAATTTACAAAATTTGGTTGGCAAAACAGATCTAACCCAAGTTAGCGGTATTCTCAGTAGATCCAAAATCTATGTTGGTGGCGATAGCGGTTTAATGCATTTAGCTGCGTTTTTTAATACACCAACTTTTACTATTTGGGGTGCTTCTGATTACAGGCTTTATGGCTACGCCCATTTAATTTCTGAAAAACATAAAATGGTGAGCAATAAGATAGATTGTTGGCCTTGTAATAGATACTATAACCCCAATAAATCGCGTTATACTAAACCAACCGATTGTATTGACAACGCTTGCATTAGAGAAATCACAACTCAAGAAGTTTCAGATAAGTTAATTCCTTTTATTAAAAGCGCTTGCTAAATAAAATCATACATACATTAGGATCAAAACTAATTGGTCATGTAATAAGTTTTGTGCTGATTGTACTAACTACCAACCTATTTGGTGATGAAGGTAAAGGACTAGTTAGTCTTTTTGTTTTTAATGTTAGCCTTGTTGTAATGATAACGGGATTTATTGGTGGCCCAACGTTAGTCTATCTTATACCACGATACAACAACAAACACCTGATTAGCCTTTCGTATTTATGGGCAATTGTTGGCACATTGCTAGGCGGGTTTGTTCTTTATAGCCTAGATCTTATAAATTCTTCTTGGCTTCTATTGCTGCTTATATCTGCCGTTTTACAAGCTTTCGCTTCTGCCAATATGATGGTATTAATTGGAAAAGAAAAAATAAAAACACACAATATAATTACAATTTCACAAGTAGTTTTGCTACTGATAGCCCTGTTTATTTTTTACTTTTCAGTTGGCCTTAAAGACCCTATAAGTTACATTTATGCCTACCTAACAGCTTCAGCTGGTCACTTATTATTAAGTGCATATTTTACAGTTGTTGCTATTTCCAAAAATAATCCTACTGCTTCAGTTAACCTTAAAGAAACTTTCACGCTAGGTTTTTACAATCAGTTAGGCAACGTAATACAACTCTTAAATTATCGCTTCAGTTATTACATTATAAAAAACCAGGCGAATTTAGGAACAGCTGCTGTTGGAGTATATAGTACCGGAATACAAATTGGGGAAGCCTTATGGGTTATTAGCAGGAGCATTAGTTTAGTTCAGTACTCTTTTATTTCAAATTCAGACAACCAAGAGAAATCAAAGCAATTGACCATAGATTTAATAAAATTAAATTTCGTTGCGGTATTGGTTGGTATAATCCCTTTCATTTTAATACCTGAATCAATGTACATTATGATTTTTGGTGCTGATTTTGGCGAAGTAAAAACAGTCTTAATTTATCTTTCGGTAGGTATTGTTTCAAATGCCGTAAGCTCAGGATTCAGCCATTACTTTGCAGGTATTGGCAAGCCACAAATTAACACTATTGGTTCAAGTATTGGTCTAGTATTTACTGTGCTATTGTGTGTCACATTAATTCCAGTTTACGGAATTATTGGAGCCTGCATTGCAAGTTCAATAGCCTATACTGCTGCGTGCTTGTTTCAATTTGGATACTTCCTGAAAACTGAATCAGTAAGTTTAGCTCAATTTAAATTCACTAAAAGTGATATTATTCGGGTTACTAACCCAAAGAAGTGATGTCGTTTACACCGATAACCCTTTTAACCTGAAACCCTTCAGCATAAGTAGCTCCGATTGGACGACCAAATTCACGTGCCCTTGATGCAATAAAGTCCATAAATTCTTTGGATGAAATTGGTGTATTGTTTTGATCTGATTTAGGGTCGTAGAATTGTGACGAAAACGCCATTATTGATTCTATTTTTCTATCCCAAAACTTGGTGACATCTACAACGAAATCAGGCTTTAAATAATGATCTTGAATATAATGATACAGTACTTTTGGCCTCCAAGCGTTTTGCTTAACTCCTTCACAATCAGTTTCAATCTTTTTCAATCCACTTAAAAAGCAAGCATCTGCCACTAAGGCAGCACCTCTTCCATGATCTATATGTCTATCTGAAATAGCATTTGCTAAAACAACATCTGGTTGATAATACCTCAATTGCTTTATAATTTTAAGTTGATGATCCTTATCGTTTAAAAAAAAACCATCCGCCATATTAAGGTTGATTCGTTCAGATAAACCTAATATTTTTGCTGATGCTGATGCTTCCTTAATTCTTAACTCAGCTGACCCTCTTGTTCCTAGTTCGCCCCTTGTAAGATCAACCACACCAACTTTTTTGCCTTGTTCAATACTTTGCATTAAGGTCCCAGAACAACTTAACTCTACATCATCGGGGTGAGCACCAAAGGCTAAAACATCTAATTTCATAACAGAATAATTAATAGGTCAAACTATGTTTTTTTTTGGTTTGTAAAACCAAAGCAAAAGTACTGGAAGTAAAAACAAGTCGCCAATTAAAGCAAAAAACAATGTCGTACTAACCAAAACACCAACATAAAAGGTGCTTCCAAAACTGGAAAAAGTCAATGAAAAAAAACCTGCATAAAGGATTAAACTGGTTACCATTATAGCTTTACCTGTTGACAAAAAAGTTCTTTTTATAGCATACAGTAATGACTTACCCTTGCCCAATTCAATTCGCAGTTTACTCATAAAATGAATGGTATCATCCACTGCAATACCAAAAGCAATCGTGAATATTAACGCAGTTGATATTTTTAAGTCTATACCGGTAAAGCCCATCAATCCGCCAACCATTATAAGTGGAATTACATTAGGGAAGAAGGATAAAACCAACATCCTGATTGATTTAAATAGAATCCCCATCAATACTCCTATTACCAAAAATGCTATCATCAATCCACTGACCATATCATAAGCGAGGTATTCGTTGTTTTTATCAATAAGCAAGGCTGTTCCGGTAAGCTTGGTGTTAATTGAAGAGCCAATTTGGTTAGTAATAAATTTATCAAATTTTGTGTTTTTCTTTGCAATTGCTATGGCTCCAACATCGGCAATTTTACCGCTGAATCTACATTCCCATTTGTTAGATGAATAATAAGCCGTTCCTTTTTCTGATTTCCCAATTCTGTTTATGAAAGGCTTTAACTTATCGTATTCACTTATAGTCGCCGGTAGTGAATAATATTCAATTTTACCACCATTAAATGCTTGGTTTGCTGATTTAACAAAACTTAAAGGCGATATTAAAAAGCCAACTTGATACTGATCGTGTAAATAGGAATCAATTTTATCCAGCTTTTTGAGGTTAGCATAACTTAAAATTTCTTTATTGGTATCGGCTAAAGAAACATTCATTTCAAAAGGCCTTACTCCAGCAAAATTATCTTCAAAGAACTTAAAACTCTTATACATTGAATCAGACTCAGATAAATCTTCTAAAAGATAGTTATTAACTTCTATTTTAGAAACACCAATTAATGAAATTACAATTATGGTTCCTGAAACAATCATGATCGATTTTTGATTTCTGAGCACTTTAATAAACCACGCTTGTAGTAATCTGTTCCAGAAAATAGTTTGTGGCTTTTTGTTAGTTTGCTTTGTGTTTTTTGTCAGTACTAAAATTGCAGGCAAAATGCTAAATGCCAAAACGAATGCAATAAATACTCCAATCGATGTATAAACACCAAATTCTTTTAAAGGAGTTATCCTAACTGTAAGTAGCGTTAAAAAGCCAACAGCAGTGGTAAAACTTGTTAAAAATGTGGCTATTCCAATTTCTTTAAATGTGATTTTTATCGCATCAAGTTTTGGTGTTCCAATTCTTCTTTCTTCTAGATATTTCGAAATAATATGCACAACATCTGAAATCCCTACCACAAATAAAATGGTAGGTAAAATTGCTGTCAATAAATCAATAGGTTTATTGGTTAAACTCATGAATGCAAGCAACATTATTCCTGTTAGCAATACAATTAATAGCGGTACCCAAATACCCCATATCGATCTAAAAAATAACCAAAGTACCAATACTAAAATAAGCACCGACACCAAAATAAAAACAGCCAATTCCGATTGTAATTTCTCTATGTAATAAAGCTGACCTGTCATTCGACCAGCATAATGCACCTCCTTAAAATCAAACCTTTTAATGATCCTTTTTAGGCCATTAGCCAAAACATCCGATTCTTTCTTATTCATTTCAGATTCGGAATTAATAACAATTGAAATACCTTTTCCATCAGTTGAAAAAAGACTTCCAACAAGTTGCTCCGCCTTGAATATTCTGACACTATCAGTTTTATACAGGTCAGGTCTTTGATAATGTAAATAGTTTACACCTATAGGACCCATTGGGCCTTTTACATAGAACTTAACATTGGTTGGCGATAAAACCTCCGTTACATATTCAAGTTGTTTCAGTGAGTCAGTAAAATCGCTGATTTTTTGTAGAAATGTTTCATCAAAAACCGATTTATGATCTGATAACGCAACCAAAATAAAGTCAGTATCGTGTGAGTATTTTTCACGGTAATCATAAAAAAACTCAAGGTCTGTGTCATTCTCAGGAAAAAAAGCCTCGAAATCGTATATAAACTTTAAGTTAGGAAGCTGGTAAACAGCAAAACCTGACACGAGGAACACAAGTAATAATACTAATTTAGCTAATGCTTTTGGTTTCAAGGTGTTCAAAAATATTGTTTAAACCGAATGATGATTTGATAACTAATTAATAGTTTTAAAAACTATTGATTCTAATACACTGTAAAAATAAAAAAGCCCTAGCTCCAAAAAGGAACTAGGGCTTAATGATTTATTTAACGAATTACTTTTTCTCTTCCGTTACTTCTTCAAAGTCAACATCCGTTACTTCGTCTTCTACATTAGCTTCACCCTCTGGTTTAGCTCCCGCATCAGCATTTGGAGCTCCTTCAGCACCTGCAGCTTGCTGAGCAGCATACATCTCTTGAGAAGCTGCTTGGAAAACAGTATTTAGTTTTTCCATTGACACATCAATACTTTCAATGTTTTCAGATTTGTGAGCTTCCTTAAGTTCAGCCAAAGCACCATCAATTGGATCTTTTTTGTCTGCAGGGATTTTATCTCCGAATTCTTTTAACTGTTTTTCTGTTTGGAAAATCAAATTATCAGCTGCGTTTAATTTATCAATCTTCTCTTTTGCTTTTGTATCTGCATCAGCATTTGCTTCAGCTTCTTGTTTCATTTTATCAATTTCTTCTTGCGATAAACCAGTAGAAGCTTCAATTCTAATGCTTTGCTCTTTGTTGGTAGCTTTATCTTTAGCAGAAACATTTAAAATTCCGTTAGCATCGATATCAAAAGTTACTTCAATTTGAGGCTCACCTCTTCTTGATGGAGGAATACCATCTAAGTGAAAACGACCAATTGTTCTGTTGTTTTTTGCCATTGGGCGCTCGCCTTGCAAAACATGTATTTCAACCGAAGGTTGGTTATCAGAAGCAGTTGAGAATGTTTCAGCTTTTCTTGTTGGAATGGTAGTGTTTGCTTCGATTAATTTAGTAGTTACACCACCCATTGTTTCAATACCAAGAGATAAAGGGGTAACATCCAAAAGAAGTACATCTTTAACCTCACCGGTTAAAACACCACCTTGAATAGCAGCACCAATTGCTACAACCTCATCAGGATTAACACCTTTTGACGGTTCTTTACCAAAGAATGCTTTAACTGCATCTTGAATAGCAGGAATTCTAGTTGAGCCTCCTACCAATATTACTTCATCGATTTCAGAAGGAGAAATACCTGCTTGCTCCAAAGCCGCTTTAGCTGGAGTAATTGTTCTTTCAATTAACTCATGTGCTAATTGCTCAAACTTTGCTCTGCTTAATGATCTAACCAAGTGTTTTGGAACTCCATCAACAGGCATAATATATGGCAAGTTTATTTCAGAAGCTGTAGTACTTGAAAGTTCAATTTTCGCTTTTTCAGCAGCTTCTTTTAGTCTTTGTAATGCCATAGGATCTTTTCTAAGATCAATGTTCTCATCAGACAAAAACTCTTCAGCTAACCAATCAATTATAACATAATCAAAATCATCACCACCTAAATGCGTATCACCGTCGGTTGATTTAACTTCAAAAACGCCGTCGCCTAATTCTAGTACTGAAACATCATGAGTTCCACCACCACAATCAAAAACAACTATTTTCATGTCAGCACCTTTTTTATCAAGGCCGTAAGCTAAAGCTGCTGCAGTTGGTTCGTTAATAATTCTTCGAACCTTTAAACCTGCAATTTCGCCCGCTTCTTTAGTTGCTTGACGTTGAGAGTCATTAAAATATGCAGGAACGGTGATAACCGCTTCTGAGACTTCTGTTCCTAAATAATCTTCAGCAGTTTTCTTCATTTTCTGAAGAGTCATGGCTGAAATTTCTTGTGGAGTATACAACCTGTCGTCAATTTTAACTTTAGGTAAGTTCTTATCATTAACAATTTTATAAGAAACTCTTTTGTTTTCTCCTTGTATTTCACCAAACTCAAGCCCCATAAACCTTTTAATAGAGTTTATAGTTTTTTCAGGATTAGTTATGGCTTGCCTTTTTGCTGGATCGCCTACTTTTCTTTCACCATCTTTAACAAAACCAACTATTGAAGGTGTGGTTCTTTTACCCTCACTATTTGTTATTACTACCGGCTCATTGCCCTCCATTACTGCAACACAAGAGTTGGTAGTTCCTAAATCGATACCTATTATTTTACTCATTATATTTTAATTTATTTTATACGTTTTTTTAACTGGTCGCTAATAGTCAATTGATGTGCCACCGGCCGCAATCAATCAATTAATGCTACAATGGCATAAAATGAAGAGTTTAAAAAATGATTTACAAGAATTTCTGACAGGAAGTCAGATTAAAAGCAGTTTATTGGTTTACCTTCTTGAAAGCCTTTACCTCCTGTACCTGTAATGCCATACGATTCTTCGTATGAAGTGCCTTGAGCCAGTTCTTTTTCAGACTGACCAGTAAGAGCAAAGCCAACTCCTCCTCCTATTATTTCATGTGAATAAAACTTAGTTCTTGCAGAAAATACGCCTAGTCCGTTCTCGAAATTAGTATAAGGTGGTTTTTGTTGAAATACAGCATTCGTAGGAGAGTTTACTTCCATGTAGGTAAAAAAGTCCTCCCCAGCATTTACTACTTCAAAGAATATTTGTCCGGCCGACCTATAATTCAAACCCGCTGTTTCAATTTCATCTGGTACATTCTCAGATACTGTTTTGTAAAATAAGCCTTCTTCGAGCGTAAAGTCTAATTCTTTTGGCGAGTCGGGGTTGTCTACCAATTCTGAGCCTAAATCAAATTTAATAGTATCAGAATAAGAATCGCCGTTTGAAAGTTGATTACAATAGGTAAAATACATATTTACAGCTGT
>Ga0307998_1001240_pt1 | contig 13744 bp, 12 predicted proteins | sample Davwhametageno37_FD_203147 | JGI IMG/M metagenome (GOLD analysis project Ga0307998, IMG submission 203147) | Marine microbial communities from Davis Island wharf, Antarctic Ocean - #37 | ecosystem: Environmental > Aquatic > Marine > Unclassified | place: Antarctic Ocean: Davis Island wharf... | reverse complement strand
TTGGGGCCGCCGACCACCCCCGTGCGATATTGTGTACAATATGTTTATGTTATTGTGTACAATATGTTTATGTTATTGTGTACAATATGTTTATGTTATTGTGTAGAATTCTCTTACTGTGGGGTGGTCGGCGACCCCAATTGCGCTTGGGGGTCGCTGTACCCCGTCCAACGCCCAATCACCCAAACGAAACAGTGATCTCCACATCATCTTTGCGAATCGTCTTTGAAGCGGATACAGACAATTCTTCTCGCTTCTTTCGGGTCTTGTTCACATCAGTCCCGCCTGGTTTACGTTTAGCAGTACCGTTCCGCGCGTTCATATCGCTCTCTATATCCACTTTATGTTTATCAATGTATTCAATGATCTCATTCTCAAACGCCCATTTGAAGAAATTCAATTGTCCAATGGTGGTTTGGATGTTCGTGTCATTCTCATAAGGAATCGTGATCCGATCCCAGCGACAGAATGGATCGAACCGGCGTTTGGAGTAGGATTTCAATTTCAACTTGTAGTCCCCGTACACCTTGAACCGACGGCGGTTGGATAACTGGTAGATCGTGTAATGGGTCTTGGAATAGTTGGTGACGAACCAATCAATGACCCGCAACGATGTTTCCGACTCGCCGTTGATAATGGATAGCATACGTTCCATGTTATTGGACGACTTGTAGTAGCGGAGTAAATTGTTAAGCAACAGTTCATTTTGTGTAGTGAGGGTGGCGTTCATCATATGGTATAGTAACGATAAATCATTAGGTTGTTTTAGCCAATGGCTTCAAGTTTCTTACATTCCGAAAAATATCCATTCATGTTCTTTACAAACACCTCGTGGGCCATCGTCCCTCTCTTCAAATTACAGCCAAGGCATGCAATGACTGTATTCTCATTGGTATGAGGTAACATATTATCAATACGGTCCAGGGTCCATTGAGATGATCGAGGTGGTTCCGGGTCGGATGGTTCGCAAACCACGCACATCATCCCCATTGTGTGTTCACAGTAGCAGCATTTGAGGGCCGATCCAATCAATTTATGCGTCGTTTCCTCCACAGTCGCATTATGGGTTGGATCGCGCCCCATCGCCGTATCCTGAGCGATATACCCCCGGAGTTTTGATTTGATGTGACTGGTTACTCGGCGAACCATATCCTCGCCCGCACAATGCCCCATGTAGATTTTAGATAAGACGGAGAGATATTCACGAACATATTGTTTAGGAATTGTTGCGTCAATAGGTTGTGTCGCGCCGACCCCAACATTCCGGACAAGTTTCCTAGCACTGCGTTTGGATAGCATAATGTGTTTTGACTTTGGTGGCATTAAAAATCTCAATATACTATATAATGTCATTTGTTAAGAATATAGGAACCCGCGCCGAAGTGTGGCACGGAACTGCTAAACAGACTTCTGGACGATTAATGAAACCCCAATTGATGATGAATAAGTGGGGACGTCTTGTCTCCAGGAAGAAGCACGGCACTGCGTCCAGGGAGAAGCGACTGGTTAAGGCGGGGTACGGAACCAAGAAGGGATCGTTTGGATGGGTCAGTTTGGATAAGACGGGAAAGAGGCGCAGTGGGTCCAAGAGGCGCAGTGGGTCGCGCAGCGGGTCCAAGAAACGTACTAGGAAACGTCGTACCAGGAGGCGATAGATAGTTTGGTGAGTGGTGAGTGGTGTGTGGTTGTGCCCGCACAACCCAGTGGAATCTCCTACATGTAATTCATACATGAGTCAGTCTCACGTATGAATTGTATCACCTGGGTAACCCTAACTCTGGGTACACCCCCCTGCATCCCCACCCCCACCCGATTGCCGCATGTGACTGGTCGCCTTTTCATTTTGATGTTTCACAAATGATTCAATGTTATGGTAGGGTCTGGGGTGGGATATGGATGCCCGAATCGCGACAATAGTTGTATCCGTCACAAACTCATTGTTTGAAATGGTGTGCGCGGGCACCGATTCTTGAGCCAATATCGCCTTCAAGTCCAGCTGTGTCATATCCATCTTGGCGGGGTACTCCACATCCAATGTAAAATAAATATCCCCCTTCTTATCGTACGCTGTATGTTTCAAATGGATCCCGCACCCCTCCACACAATATCGACCGGGTTTCACGGGGGTGGATGAATGGATGGTGATTGGATATCCCAGCGGGTGAGTGATGGTTCGCGAGAATCCAGCCAACGAATCGTACAGTGTGATTTTTATAGGGGTCCGCAATTCCAAATCAATGGTATTCTCAATAACCTTGTATGTCTTGGATGCGGTGTATACGATTTTGAAAATGAGGTCGCCAGTGGGGGATTTCATTGACTCGTTTGTCATTCCAGGGAATACGAACACGGTGTTCTCTGGGCACCCGGGGTACACATCCAAGTGCAATACCTCCTGTTTGGATGTCGTCGCATTGTTTCCGCATACTTTTCCCAGTCCGCCACACACATCGCACTCGGCCTGTTGTTGCATCACCATCGGCCCCATGGACCGTCTCACCACACGAATTCCTTGTCCTCTACATGTCGAACACGAAGATATTTTGGTTCTATCTATGGTGGTTCGGGTGATTCCCAGAGTTCGTTTTCGGCCCTTACATACGTCTGCCATGGTCAACTGGATGGTTTTCACTATATGTTCGGGCTCAATGCGAGATGTTCGGGAACTCGTGGGCATCCCACCCATTCCCGGTATTGGGAACCCTTGCATCCCACCCATCCCACCCATCCCACCCATCCCACCACCACCACCACCACCACCACCACCAAAGAACGATGCGAAAACATCCTCGTGGCTCATCCCACCCATCCCACCCATCCCACCCATCCCACCCATCCCACCCATCCCACCACCACTCTCGTCAACCCCTTGTTTTCCAAATTGATCGTACCTTCCGCGCTTCTGGGGATCCGATAACACCGCATACGCCTCGCCAATTTGCTTGAAAACCACTTCATCTCCACCCCTATCAGGATGATGTTTCATTGCCAGTTTTCTATAGGCCTTTTTGATCTGCGTCTCGTCCGCATCGCGGGGAATATCCAGCAACACATAGTAATCGTCGCTCATTAGTGTAATGTGTATTGAAATTTGTAAATGGTTTTTCGTATCACCGATTGTTGATCGCATTCCATCACACCATCAACCAGTCTGTATCTGGTTTGGCGCTTACGCGGGATTCTGTCCTTGTATACGAGTCATTTAAAATCGCATCAATTTCGTCATCTACCGATATACCAGACAATTTGATCGAAATACTGTCCTGTTGCTCCTCCCGTGACTCCTCATGTGACCCATTCCTCAGATTAAATAATTTCTCCATATGAGCCATTTCTAATTGTTTTGTTTTCAACGTCATATCCTTTTCGTAATACTCTGTCATGACCGCTTTCATATCGTACATTTGTCCGTTATCCAGACATTTCACTTCACAATCAAATTCACCGCTGAGATCCAGATCCAGATAGTGGTCGGTCGGTTGAATGTGTGATTTGCGTGTGTGGGCGTGGGTGTGGATGTCCCCGCCCCCATCCACCCCCTCCGATCTACACCAATCGTTATCTTCTATTTCCAACATTATATTTCGGATGCCTGGATCCAGCATGTACGATTTGAATATATCGTCAGAGTCATCTTGGTGGAATGCGATGGGTCGTATTTTAGGTTTCGCGTGTACATCATATATCCACGACATTTCATTCATTTTTAGTGAATATATAACGCAGGATCGCTATATATTCATTCGGGTTATACATCTCACCACCACACCACCTCACCACCTCATCACCCACTACACATCAAACACTCATCCGGCTCCGCCCCACCACCACCACCACCACCACCACCACCCCCGCGCTTCTCCGGTTCAATCGTGAATTGTTGCGGTTGGTGCTTGGGTTTGCGACGCAAATAGTACTGCCCCGTCTTCAGACCCTTGGACCACGAATAGAAATGCATGGCGGTCAGATTCTTGTAGTTGGGCTCCTCCACCCATAAATTCATGCTCTGGGATTGACAAATGTACGCCCCGCGGTCCGCCGCCATATCAATCACGTTTCGCATGGACATTTCCCAAACGATCTTGTACCGCTCCCGAATATCCGCGGGGATATCAGTTATTCGCTGAACGCTGCCGTGGTCGCGGATAATTTGGTCTTTCATCGCCACACTCCACAGCCCCAACTCCACCAGTTCGCGCATCAGGTGGCGGTTAATCACCACAAATTCCCCCGCATTGGTGCGGCGCGTGTAGATATTGCTGGTAAAGGGTTCGAAACATTCATTGTTGCCCAGGATTTGGCTGGTGGATGCAGTGGGCATCGGTGCCATTAGCAGGGAATTTCTGGTTCCCCACTTAATAACATCCGCTTGTAATTCGTGCCAATCGTACCTCGCACCGGGTTTCACGCCCCATAAATCGAATTGGAATTCGCCGCGACTCAGGGGAGATCCAGAGAAGGATGAGTAGGCCCCGACAGTGGTTGGTGGTGTATCTGTCGCAACGGCGCGTGCAATCTCTGCCCTGGTCGGCTGGATCTTATCCATCGCATCCATCAATTCACTGTTAGAACCACACATATTATCCACCGACCAATCCCTGTTGTGCGGTACATCATCCTCTCCCATCCACGTCCACGTTTTCTCGTTGTACTCTGGCACGATGGTGTGTGTGATATCGTACGCGCGGTCGCGTGCCAGTTCCATGGACTGGGTCATCGCTGCGTGGTAAATCGTTTCAAAGATATCCTTGTTGAGTTGTTTCGCCTCCGCCGACTCAAAGGGCATCCGCATCATTGCGAACGTATCGGCCAATCCCTGGACACCAATTCCAATGGGACGGTGGCTCAGATTACTGCGGCGCGTCTTTTCCGTGGGATAGAAATTCACATCAATCACGCGATTCAAATTAAAGGCAATCACCTTGGCGACTCGGTGGAGGGATTCGTGATTGAACGTTGGTTTGTACGCCGCAATAAACGCTTCATACCCGTTCCAGTGGGAAGGCGCGGTGGACACAGTACCGGTGATTTGGGGAACCGTATTCGCCACCACCCCATGGTCCCGCTCAATCTTCGCAAACATATCTCGACGCTCCATATCGTCGTCGACAGACACCACTGTGTGTGGAATGTTGTTCTCCATGAGGAACCGCCTGAGCATCACACAGTACCGGCAATTTGCGCGGGAGTACACGGTGAGGTTGGAGTGGGTTCCATCAATGGGTTTCCACACTACAAATGTGGACAGCGCAATGGATGCCAAATTACACACCGCCGTCTCCTTATCGTCGCTGTACTCCATGATTTCCGTACAGAGATTGCTGGAACGAATCGTTCCCAGGTTCTGTTGGTTGCTCTTACGGTTCGCCGCATCCTTGTACAGGAGGTACGGGGTTCCCGTCTCCATTTGACTGTCCAGAATGGCATACCACACATCCCTCGCAGGTAAAGTTTTCACCGCCAATCCCTGTGATTCGTAGGATTCGTACAAGGATTCAAACTCGGCTCCGTGGATATCCGCCAACCCCGGGCATCTGTCGGGACAAAACAGCGACCATTGTTCGTTTGCTTTCACGCGACGCATGAAGAGGTCGCACATCCACACTGCGTAGAACAGATCGCGCGCGCGTTGCTCTTCGTCCCCATGGTTCTTCTTCAGGCTCAGGAATGCCATGATATCGGGATGCCACGGTTCCAGGTAGATGGCGAAGGAGCCGTTGCGCTTACCGCCGCCATTGTGAACCAATCCATTGTGTAGAGTGTAATCATGTGTTTCCTTCATTTGAAGGTCGTACAGTGTCCCCTTGTACGTGGTCTTCTCCACCGACTGAACACGGGTTCCCAACAGATCACCATGTTCAAAAGACTTTGTCCATACACCCGTACATTCCGTTTCGAGTAATTCACAGATACGTTCGGTTTTGGGGATACGGAGACAGTAGGCCAATCTCTTCGCTGTGATCGGGCCTTTCGCCGTATCGTGGGTCTCGCCAATTCTATCGCGAATGTATCCACTGGTCATGACGCGCATACGCAACAACATGTACCGCATGCTTTCAATCAGATTTCTCGATGTGGAATCGAAAACAATTTCGTTTCCAACACATCCGTCGGTATCCATCATCCCCTTCACAATCTGCGATATTTTCGCAAGAGGAAGATTCAACCATCTGGGATGGACGTGCTTCTCCCCATTTGTATCGTAAATATCTGCGTACCTGAACGGCAAACATATGGTCTTGTTCCAACGAATTCGAGCGGTGTTTCCAGTCTCACTCACGTGATATTCCACACATTTCCCCGCCATGTACTGGGTTACACGATGCATCACACGAACCTTCTTTGTCGCGTGAAGGGTGATGTGGCCGGTTTCGATATTGTTCTTCATGTACCCATCTCCCAGAATCACTCCGTACACGTAGCAATCCTCTTCCGTCAAGGCCGTGATATCATGTTCGTGGGTAGGGACCCGGAACAGCATCATATCCTGGTCAGTCAGATCCTTCACATCTTTCCATTCAGGGACACATATCTTCTTCTCCAATCGGTTACGAATCACATCATGGTTCAATCCCTTCGGCTGGTTCGCCACCACGTACACGGGATGTTCGCCTGTGATTTGGAGTGGTTCCATGGAATGCATAGTCTTGATTTGGAACATCTCGCCATCGTAGGGATGTTCCAGGACATTTTCAATCACTTCCGCCTTCCCCTCGCTGTTGAGTACCCGGGTTTCTCCCGCACATACATTCGCAATACACATTGGTCCCTGGGTGGTGTATATGTAAGTTTCCGGGGTCACACATTGGTCCACGTAGCGCGCGGTCATATTAAACACCCGCAACATGGGAACAATTCCATTGGAGGTTCCATTGGTTCCGCGAATGTGCGACCCGGTTCCCCTCACATCGTGGATGTGGAGTCCAATTCCCCCCGCCCATTTAGATATCTTACTGCAATCGCCCAAGGTGGAGTATATCCCATCAATCGAGTCACTCTCCATCCCCAAAAGGTAGCAGGAACTGAGTTGGGGGTGTGGCGTGCCCGCGTTGAATAGTGTGGGGGTGGCGTGGGTGAACTGTTTGCGACTCATCAGATCATACGTCTCCAACGCCCTATCCAGATCCTGTCCGTGGATTCCCAACGAAACACGCATCCACATATGCTGGGGACGTTCGCGGATCGATCCATTGGTTCGCAACAAGTACGCGCGTTCCAGGGTCTTCATCCCGAAATAATCAATATCAAAATCACGATGGAACATCATCGCTTCCTGGATGCGTTCCTTGGTGGGTGAGGTGGTTGCGGTGTGATGTAAATCGGCAGATATAAGAGGGGAATGCTTGCCGCGCACATCGGTAAAATCCCACAACTCGCCCATAACTCCGGCGAATGATTCATCCGTGTTTTTGTGGAGATTGGATACCGCAATGTGGCCCGCCAACACACCGTAATCGGGGTGAGTCGTCACCATGGACGCGCATTGCTGGGCGACCAGTTCGTCAATTTGGGAAGTGGGAATCCCATCGTACATTTGTTCAATCACATTGATGACCAGGTCATGGTAGTTAATTCGTAAATTCGCCGCATCGCCCAGGTCGCGGATACGGCGCATGATGCGGTCAAACTGAATCACTTCCCTCATTCCATTGCGGTTCACCACACACATTTCCGTGTTGGTGGGTGAGGGCGCGGTGTGAGTGGTGGTGGTGGTGGTGGTGGTGGTGGTGGTGGTGGGAGTGGACATGTTTGGGGGTTCACAAGACATACATGATGTATTGTGAAATCTCTATATTGTATTGTGTGTATCGTATATTCATTGTGTAGACAGGAATTTCTCTATATTGTCCCTGTACTGGGAGTGATTCGATTTCGAGGGTGTAAATGGTTAATTTTTTTCCCTAATAATTATTTCCAACCTATAGTGATCCGACATATCACAATCACCAATTGTGAATTCCTTCACCAGTTCAACTATATTGGTCATGCAATGGTCAATCACTTCCCCATCGGGTGTTGTTGGTGAGATATTATTTATGCGCACGAGACCCAGTTCATTTAGACAATTTCTCTCATCAGTGTCTCGCGCATCAAGATTAAAATCCCCCACTACAAAAATTACACAACCTGTATATATGTACGATTGAATGAATTCCTGAATTTGAAGAATCTGTGAGAGTCTCACACCCAACTTCCCACCCGACTGTAAATGGGTATTGATGTACAACGTGTTCGTTGTACCATAATACATGTACTGAAATCCCTTACATGAAATCCTCTCCAATCCAACGCTTCGTTTGAATCGCACGAATCCATGTCTATCTGGCATGATATTTGTGATAAATACCAACCCTGAATTGTTCAATTTGTTCCACCCAATACTATAATCCTGTATCACGTGATATTGATACGTGTCCACGTGATCCATCGGATTATACGAGCGACCGAAACAACAAGTGCACATGAGTCCTATTAAATGTATACATGTAAGTGCAACCGAATACCAGTTTTTAATTCTCTCTTGGGAAACATATCCAAGGCATCCGGCTCGCCACACCCAACACTCTTGAATGGCGATCACTGTATGAGGTGTGGAATTTATATTTTCATCAATTGTGTTCTGTATCGCACCCACCGTGTTTCTGTAGCATTCAGGGTTTTTAAATGGCATTCCCCAAACGTTCCAAGAAATTAATTTGGTCATGTTGTGGTACATTATAACGTGTTAATAATGAACGCGTATCAATGTATGGACCGTTACTCACTGCTTGCACAAAGGTATACATTTAGGTGAAAGTTAGATGCGAACAACGGGTTACCGAAGCAATCCACTGAACCAAACTAACAATCCCGTCCGTATGGCATCACCGCATCAACTCCCTCTCTTCCGAGTCTTTCGCCCCGTTCCCCGCTTCTTCCGTGCACTCACCCGACGAACCTTTGTCCCCCCCACACCCATCCCCAAAATCGTCCATGGTTGCGCGGGCCTATCCCGCAAATATTTCGCCACATTATCCCATTGTACATGTCGTTTTACAAACGCACTCGCTTTGAATGCGGTTCCACACGAAGATCCCCATCGGCCCACGAAGGAATTTTGTTTGGAGAGAGAAACATCACAAACCATCCCATCGATGGCTCCTTGCGGTTGGAAGGGGAGAGGACGGGTGGGATCGCTCATGAAGGCGCGGTCGTCCAGGTCGTAGTGGGAACAGCAGGTTCGCGAACACGGATTGGTGCGGCCCAGAAACACATCGTGGTGGTCGGCCAGGATCGTCTTTGCAATGTCGGCGGTGAGACGACCACTGTGGCGTTCCATCAATTCCGTGAGCCGGACACGACGCGCCCCCTGGTGGCGCCGCACATCGTTGAACCCCGTGTTGGAACTCTCCAAATTCCGGATCCGATCATCGTACGGCGCATTGAATCCAATGTAGAACCCGTTCTTGGTGCGCTCTGTGGACACGAACCGGTTCCCCAATTCGATCCGCATGATTTCGTTGGTCGCGCGATCGGCAATCAACCACGCATTGGCGTAATCTCCCCCGTTCCCCGCCCGCAATATTCTCTCGAAATCCTCCAACTGAACCGCATGTTGCACGGCGTGCCGGATCCGACAACAACTTGGAACCTTCAACTCCACATTCTCGAATCCACCCATGGTAGTTTCCGTCACCACAAACCCTCGCCCCCCACCCCAATCCGTTAGGTAAAAATCGGTCCCACTGGAAACACATCCTGGTGGACACTGCATCAGGATGCGTGCACCTTTCGCGGGGGCGATTTCCAGTATCACATTGCAACATACTCCATCGGACCGGTAGGTGTCAAATGTATTGTGGGCCACCACAAACCCCCGGTCTTTTGTCATATCGCCCGTGGCGATGAATCCAGTGCACCTATCGCGGGTCGTGAGTTTCTTTCGGTTGAATAGTGTGCCCCCGTACTTGCTCTTTAGGGCGGGGGTGCGTGCAACCACATCGGCGAACATTGGTACAATGTAGTCCAGCGAATAGTAAGTGTTCCAAAAAATCAACTCTTCCATCGTAATATCGTATTTGCGGGCCGCGCACCCGGCACGAATTCCCTCAATCTCGCGGTATATGTCGCCCCCCTCGTACGTACGTAATGTTTTCCCGTATATTTCATTCACAATCGCAACCATCGTATCCAATTCCATCCCGTATTCGTTCAGGAGAATCCCATTCATATCGTCCATCACCGCGTTCAGTTCGGGTGCCACTTGGTAGCCGTGGGCGTACCCGCATTCGTAGGGCGTTCCCGCGACACTCACCCGAATCCATCCATTGGTTTCCGTACGAGAACCATGCGATGGTGTCTTTGGACCACTCATTAAAATGTACGTATATTTTAATGACTGGATGTACCAACAAGAATGAGGAGTTTCCCATCACCACGGTCTACATTGACGGCGTGTTTGACATGTTTCATATAGGACACATTCGGGCCCTTGAAAAGGCAAAGAACGTGCGTTCCAATGTACGCCTCGTCGTGGGTGTTGTATCCGATGCGGACGCAACTCCGTACAAGCGAGCCCCTATATACGACGAGAATGCGCGGTATGAATTGGTGCGGTCCATGCGAATCGTTGACCGGGTAATTTTCCCAGCGCCCATGATAGTAACCAAAGCATTCCTTCATGCGAACGATATTGATTTGGTGGTTCATGGATTTTCCAATACAGCCGATGCGGAAAAACAAGCAGATTTTTTTGCGGATATTGCGGACTGTTTTGAGTTGATTCCTTATTATCCACATGCATCGACCACTGATTATATGGAAAAAATAATTACTTATTATACACCATCTTGTGTAAATAAAAATATCACCCCATCGTAATACAATGCTATTCGAACCCCGTGATGCCAGCAATTCGTTTGCGAATTTAACCTCCGCAACCTCCGCAACCTCCGCAACGTCCGCGACATCAATCCCCTCCTCTTTAGGAGAAACTGCGTCAGGCGTTGCCACGTCCGTTGCCGACACCACTCAATCCACCGCCACTTCCGTGTGGGGATGGTTCCAATCTCTATCCTTTCTCAAGTACATTGCGATCTTTCTAATCCTTGCCGTTCTGGGTCTGAATGTATTCACAATTTTGGGAAATACGACCGATACAATCACTGATACGGTGGGAGGACCCATCCGACGACTCGTCGCCGCGTTTGCGTGGATAACCGGCGAAACTGCGAAACAAGTCGTTACCACTACTGCGGACGGGTTGGAAAAGACCGTGGATATCGCAGAAGATGTTGCGGTTGGCGGGATTGATGTGGTTGAGAAAACTTTGACTGGTGGTGGGGGTGGTGGTGTGGACAGCGCATTGAAGAAACTGTCCGATGAGATTGATTCCGATGTGGAGGCGGATGATGATACTGGCGACACACTCAAGTCCGGGTACTGTTACATTGGTGCCGACCGAGGAGTTCGCAGTTGTGCGCGGGTGGGCGAGGCTGATAAATGCATGTCGGGCGACATATTTCCAACCAAGGCAACGTGTGTGAATCCTAAACTGAGAGCGTGATGATGACATTGTGCGGATTGTCCGTAGTCACAGTTCAGTGTATTTTATCACATATTCACTCTTATCGCCATATGTTGTAATGACATCATATGGTGCATAAATATGGAATGGTTCTAAGCAATACACCATCCAATTATATAACAAGGCAACCTATTATCACCCCTACTCCTATCCTAAATTTCGAAATGATGTCTGCGAATAAATTGGTAAAACCCGTTAAAACCAATACGGTGGGAACCCAAACCGACCCCGTATCCGTTTCGCTGAAATCCAGACGTGAAATGGGATTCAAATTGTGCCCTATCGATGCAGTGGGGGAATCTGATATGGTTAGGTCTGATAAAAGAGTTACTAGAGTAATAATGACAGGTCCAATAATGAATTCGTTGGTACATGATTGGCAATGTTCGAGAATAATCCAACCATCAAACTATGAACTGTTGAACCAAGAGGATACAATGGATCCCACAAAATGCGATGATACCGACACAGATAGTACATCATGGATGGATGATTATTGGATATCACGATGATGGAATGTTAGAATGTTAACGGATGCGTGGGGTTGTTAACGGTCAATGGTCAGGATGATTGGTTTTGTACTCATATCGATACAAAACCAATCTACGTGGTTGGAGTTGGTTTTCGGAAGAAATTTGATACAGTTCGTACTTGATATTTATGTGCTTTCGGTGCGTCGGTTGTGCGCTTGGATGCGGTGCCGGTTTCGTTCACCACTCGAGGAATGATTCTAATTAGGCGGTTTGTCTTGATGACATCGCACACTCCCATCATATCGTGGTATTCATTGGGACTCATGTCTCCATCGTAGTGATTCAACAGTGCGTATGGTTCTGGGGCGACACGAATTTGTTCGTCTGGAGTCCCATACATGGTATTCAATCGCTGGTACTGGTCGTGGCGAATTGATACGTTGGGGGTGTGATTCATTAGAAACCCGGCTGCACATTCAGGTCTACAAAACTTCCCAACTGTTTCGGTGGGCGATACTGGAATTGATACCGGTGTCGGTCTATCCCCGCATCCACAATAAAAGCACAACTGGGACCGACCCGATGCGCGAGAAAGGTTGTTTACCGGTGGGTTGGTTTCACGGGAAACGTCTTCCTGGACCGAAATCGTATCATTTGATACCGATTCCTGTTCCAGTTCCTCGTACCCCAAAGATGCTTCGGAGTATCCTACGATTTGATTCACTTCGGGGTCGTATGTAGTGGGGACGATTTGGGAGATATCGTTCTGGATATCTGACATTTTACACTTTAGGTGAACGACCATGTTCGGGATCACTGTTGTTTTAGGTACACCCACGTCTCCCGATATTACGATTCCTCCGTGCGGTTTTCTTCCTCTTTTTTTCGGTTTGGATTTCGGTTTTTGTTTCGTCGGCACATCTTGACAGTTCTCCATGTGGTGTTTCATATAACTCCACATACATATCTAAGTATATTTTGCGAAATGTTTGTATCGCGACACACGCATCCAATGTCAAATAAAATACCGACTGTACCCGACACACTGATCGCTCACATACTATCACAATTAACTTTTCCAAGCGAAGATGCGAAAAAACGCATGGCCGACGCACTCATTGCCGTTGACCCAATTATAATATTCAACGAAGAAAAGTCCGCGGAGGAAGATAAGGTGTACGACGCAGTGAACGATATGGTAGATGATAAATTCATTATGGAAAGTACGTATAATGCGATGATTACTAAACTGACACAGTATAAACTGGTGGATACGGTGGATGATATAGTGGACGGACGATATATTCGATGGGTGAATTTGGAACACACCCCGCCGTGTAAAATGACCCACGGAGGCTTTGTTGTGGCGGTGGATTCGGATGCGAAGGGGGATAAGGTGGTGTGTCGCAACAGAAATCGGAAAATAAGTTTCTATATGAAAGATACATTGCGTATATTTCAGAAATATACCGAGAGCGAATGGCTGGTTTTGTTGGCAAAGGAGGAGAATCCGTGGGCGTTTGAGTGATTGTAGTAGGGGTTGTTAACAGGATCCTAAATATGTTGTCATTTCACACACACACCACACACTACCGCTTCAGTTCGGCGACTTCCGCACTCAATCGTTGCACCGAGTCAGTCAAGATTGAAATGATGGCCATCATATCCACACTGTGAAAATCCATCACTTCGTGGCCCCACACAA
>Ga0307998_1001239_pt1 | contig 13759 bp, 15 predicted proteins | sample Davwhametageno37_FD_203147 | JGI IMG/M metagenome (GOLD analysis project Ga0307998, IMG submission 203147) | Marine microbial communities from Davis Island wharf, Antarctic Ocean - #37 | ecosystem: Environmental > Aquatic > Marine > Unclassified | place: Antarctic Ocean: Davis Island wharf... | reverse complement strand
ACTCAAATTTTCAAAGTAGACACTCTCTTTAGCCGGTAAACCGGTTCGAGTCGAGTCTCTCATAAAATATGCTTTCGAACATGTCTCTAACCGAAGTAGAAGCACTTTGAGAGAAGATTTACTCACTACATATTTTTTCCCATTATGACAAAAATGTAAGATTTTTTACAGCGCGACGTCATAGGCCACTGCTATTGTCTATCTAGAGTAAATGTAAAAGAAAGACAAGCATGAAAGAGACACTGATTATTGGCACGATGCTATTTACAGCCGTTCTTTTATTTGGCGGAATATATTTTCCTAATTCTCCGCTAATGTGGTTGGCGAGCACATCGCTTTGGTTTGAGATCATCCGAGCCGGATTAATTGTCATGTTGGGAATATTACTATTCTCAAAACCGCCCCGAGCGCTTTATCTTCGCTGTGCTTTTGGGGCGATCGCACTTGTTCTCGGTATCGTGACAGTTATGTTTTTGGTTACCTACAAAATCAACTTAATCGACGCGGTTGTCTTCATAGAAATAGCTGTGATCTTTTGCCTCGAAGCTCTTGAAGCAACTGAAGAACACCCGATTGCTCTAGCATCGAAGCAATCCAATGCTCACCAAATAATTTGATCACATCCGTAGAAAAATACCGCACGCTAGTGGGGTAATCCCGCTATTTTGGTAGCTGATGAGCTAAAAATAACTAAAATAGTAAGAAATATTACAGCTTTGTATTCAACGCCCAGTTATGATTACAATAGTAATAAAAAAGGAGGAAAAATATGTTAATTGATATAGTACTATGGGTTATCTTCGGTGCTCTAGCCGGATGGATTGCGTCGATGATTATGCACACGAATGCACAAATGGGTGCTCTTGAAAACGTTGTTGTCGGAATTGTCGGTGCATTTATCGGCGGTTTCATTGTTCGAATATTGACCGGTGACCAAGTCGGCGGTTTCAATATCGTTAGTCTGATCGTCGCGATTGTCGGTGCGGTTGTATTGCTTGCAATCGTAAAACTATTCACTGGCCGAAGTACACAACACGCCGAATAATGACGTGAGTGAAAAACGCGATAGCGATAAATAGAGGTCCTTCCACTCGGATCTCTATTTATCACTTCACATTGTTTTTGAGTTGGCAGGCTCACCGGCACGTTCTATACTATGTATAATAAGCCTCTACATTGAAATACTGGAGTACGTATGAATCAGACTTCCTCACCCATCGACTACGTAAAGTTATTCCAGTCCTTGCCGACTGTGTTTATCGTTTTTCGTGCCGATGATCCGGTATTTACGATTATTGAAGAGAATAAGTCACATGCGAAAATGGCCAATGTTAAACGTTCCTCAAGTATTGGTCGGCCACTCCTCGAGGTGTTCCCTGATGTATCTAAGGAGTACCTTAAAATCGGTAAAAGCCAACTTCTCGAGTCGATTCGGCGCGTGATAAAAACCGGTAAGTCGGATGCCATACCCAAACTCCACTATGATATAAAAGATCGTGATGGCATAATGCGTCCCCGCTATTGGAGCGTGACACACTACCCAATATTCGAAGATGGTGAGGTTGTGGCGATTTATCAAGCAACTGAGGATACAACCGCAGAGAATTTGGCTCACAAAAATTCTAAAATTACAAAAAACCAACTTAAGCAAATTCTCAAATCTGGTAACGTTGGAACTTGGGTGTGGAATATTGCCGATAAAACAATCGCGGGTGATAAAAAGATGGCGACGCTGTTCGGACTTGATGCGGCAGCGGTAGAAACGGGTCTGCCGATTGAGGCCTATTCGGCTGCTGTTCACCCAGATGACCAAGCAAGAGTTATCAAAGAGTTCCAAGACGCCGTCACCAGACTCCGCCCCTATGAATGCGAATACCGCACTCTCGATGCAAGTGGCGATGTACACTGGGTAATTACTCGTGGGTATTTTGAAAAATCACGTGGCGATGAAATAAGTCAATCGCCTGGAATTATCATTGACATCACAGAACGTAAACGAACCGAGGAGAATCTAAACTTCTTGACTGACGCGACGACACATTTTTCGGCTTCGCTCGGGTACAAGGAAATCCTACGTTCAATTACCAAGATGGTGGTACCAAAAATTGCCGACTGGTGTACGATTGAGCTGCTTGAGAATGGTGCATTGCAGCAGGTAGCTCTAGCACATAGAGATCCCAAAAAAGTGGAGTGGGCAAAAGACCTGCGCCGAAAAAAAGGTCCGCCGAGTCTTGATGAACCAAGTGGTGTACCCAACGTGATCCGAACTGGAGAAGCTGAGTACTATCCAGATATTACCCAAGAAATGCTTGAGGCGGCAGCGAAAAACGAGGAAGAACTCAAAATGCTATTGGAGCTTGGGTGTAGCTCAGTAATCATTGCCCCTCTGACTATCGAGGGGAAAACGATTGGTGCGTTAACATTTGTGGCCACCGAATCACGCGTGCGCTATAAATCGGCTGATCTCGAAGTTGCCAAAGCTCTTGCTAATCGGGCAGCCCTGGCAGTTCACAATGCAACACTCTACAATGACGTAAAACGTGAGCTAGAAGAGCGTCGCCAACTGCAAAGGGACCTGCAAAAGCTTAGTTATGAATTGGAATATCGTACTAGAGACGAATTTATCTCACTGGCTTCACACCAACTACGCACTCCGGCGACGGGTGTGAAGCAGTATGTTGGTATGGTCTTAGAAGGCTTTGCGGGGGACATTACAGCACAACAACGCGACCTTCTTAACAAAGCCTATGAGAGTAATGATCGACAGCTGCGCATCGTGTCTGATCTATTGAAGGTAGCGCAAGTTGATGCCGGAAGAGTGCTACTCCGCAAGGCCAAGACCGATATGGGTGCTCTGATCGGCGATGTCATCAGAGAGCAGTTTAAAACGTTTAAAGCCCGTCAACAGACGGTCCATTTTCCCCCACCACGTTCATCGGTAATAGTACTTATCGACCAGAATCAGATTCGGATGGTGATCGAAAATATGCTCGATAACGCCAGTAAATATTCGGAGCACGGCAAGACAATCGACCTCAAGCTGGCTAAAACTCCAACTAGTGTCACAATTACCATCAAAGACCAAGGAGTCGGCATCGCTTATGTCGACCAGGATAAACTATTTACTAAATTTTCGCGCATTCATAACTCGCTATCGACACGCGTTGGTGGCACTGGCCTAGGGCTGTACTGGGCTCAGAAGATTGTCGCTTTGCACGGTGGGTCGATTGGTGTCGAATCGATAGAGTCAAAAGGTACAACGTTTGTAATCCACTTGCCGAAGACCCAATAGACCGCTATGCTAAATAGAGTACAGGTCGGTGAAAGTGGCGGTGCCCGGGCTGAAAAACTATAATATAAGGAGACAACAATGCCAAAAACTCAACCTAATATTCTCGTTATTGAAGATGACCTTGCCTTAAACGACGCCTACAAAAAAATTCTTTCATTGGCTGGCTACGCAGTACAGACGGCTTTTAACGGTGAAGAAGCACTTGAGGTCATAAAAACGCAGGAACCTGATATTATTTTTCTCGATCTTCGCATGCCTGTCATGGACGGAATCGGTTTCTTAAAAGAGTACCAACCGAAAACTGCGCACCCACATGTTAAAATCATTGTTTTCTCAAACTACGACATGCAGCAACAAGTTGATGAAGCGTATGCACTCGGAGCGGAGCGTTATGTGCTCAAAGCATGGGCGTCACCAAAGGAATTGATTAAGATTGTCCAAGATTTATCGCGCTAACACTAACCGAGATCAAGATCTTTGAAACCGTCTTCGCCTACGAAGCGTTCTAGCTTTGACTTGTTAACGACATAGGTGAAATTACTATACGTAACGATCTGTTTCTTTTTGAGAAATTTTAGATTAACCGCTGTACTTTCGCGAGTGAGGCCCACCAGGCTGGCAATCATAGACTGTGTCATTTTAAGATTGATCGTGAACGTGCCAGGTTTTTTTTCGACACCATGACGGATAAGTAAGTAGTACAACGTCATAGCAATTTTCTCGGCGGCAGTTGATTGCTCGAGAGCTGTAATGCGCAAAAGTAGTGCGGTGTATTCGTTGATCGAAAATTTTAGCATCATCTTCATGAGCGAAGCATCTTTCATGACACAGTCGAGCAGGACATTTTTTGGCACGCAGATAAGCTCGCAGTCGGAGGTTGCTTCATAATAAAACAATGTACTGGGCGTTTCGCCGTACACCCACGACAATGGGAAAATGTCGTGTTTAGCATGCAAGGAGACAATTCGTTCCTCACCAGTAGAGGTGATGGTGTAGGCCCGGACGAGCCCTTTGCGGACGATAAAAGCGCAGCGGGGGATTTCACTCTGGTAGAGAACGGTTGCACCCTTTTTTACCACTCGGGGGGTGGCAAAAGGGGTGATCGCAGTCAATAGCTCATCCATCTTCCTACTATTATACCGCGAAAAGGTAGTAGTAAGAATTATTACAGAGTATATGTAATATACTTCATATTGCGTTGTTCCGTCTATGCCTATAATTAGAGTATCACTGGCAGTAAAAACGGTGATTACAATGAAGAATTACGGAGGGAGAACGTATGAAACATTATAGCCAGCAAGAATTAGATGCGAAGATTCACGCTTTTTTAACCGAAAAAAATCAGAGATATTCTGAGCTAGACAACAGGCTAGAAACCATCCACCCAACTATCGAACCGAGTGTATCGGCTCGGCTGATAGAATCGGTTGGTTGGTTCAAGCCGTCGGTAGCTCACTAAGGAGGACACGAAAAATGGCACACACAACCCGTCGCAGGAGCAAAAACAGCGAAATAGTACGACCAGTTATCGTCTACAAGCGCCAACCGCGAAACAGTTGGCACAGTGAATACGCTTCTCTCTAACGGTACACTTGGTACCAGTGGAACCGTCCCCTGCTCATCCGGGGGACGGTTTATCTTTGCCCTAAAGTAATACGTAAGACTGGTTACGAGTAGTGTACGAAAGACTCCGTTATTTTAGCTTAGGTCGCCGCGAACTTTAGGACATCTCTTTGTTCCTGCTCTCACGTGTCCCTTCCAGAGCGGAGGAGGCTTTAGTCGATATCTAGCCGCAATTGATTCTAAAATCAGACTTATTCCATCTGTTTAGGGTCAGACCCTTATCCCAGACCCTTATCCAATAATGAGAAAATAACTAACAAGTCTGAGTAACGATCTGTTTCGGCACTTAAGCATAGTGTCTGTTTAAGCTGGGTATAGACCTCTTTCCTTTCAATGTAGCTATTTCTAGAATTAAGACCCTTAGTTATTTAATGTCTGTCCAACCAGTGATAGCTTGATATACTATTGATAGTGTTCACACAATTTGCTACCTCTCTCCCTCAGACTACATCGTATGATGTGCCTTGGTTTATGTACGCTGCTTTAGTCGGTGCTTTAGTCGGCTACGCCATTATTGAATTTATTCAAGGCCGTAAAGATCACGTCATCGGCTTTAAGGAAGCAGTGCGTTGGTCGATATTTTATGTCAGTATTGCCGTACTTTTCGTAATTCCAGTATATCTCTTCGTCGGACAGCAAGCTTCGGCTGAATATCTGGCTGCACTGGCAATTGAAAAAGCACTGAGCCTTGATAACTTATTTGTTTTTGGGCTCATATTTACAGCCTTTAAAGTTGAACAAAAATATCGACGACGAATACTAAACTATGGCATTGCTGGAGCCATCTTTTTCAGATTAGTTTTTATACTAGTTGGGTTTGCCCTACTCAAAGAATTCGCGTGGGTCAGCATAATCTTCGGTGTCGTACTAATACGTGCAGCTTGGCACGCGTATAAACATGCGCGCTACGGACCTGTTTCTGGGGTAAATGAAATAACTAATTCAAAAACATGGAGGCTACTTAACAAGCTACTACCCATCTACCCAAAGTTCGATGGGCATAAGCTCATTACCGTGGTAAATGGGAAAAAGATGCTCACACTGATGGCCGGAGTCATTATCATGATTGAGCTGACTGATATTATGTTTGCGTTGGACAGCGTTCCAGCGGTGCTCGCAGTAAGCCCCGATCGCTACATTGCGTATGCAAGCAATGTGTTTGCAATACTTGGTCTTCGTTCACTATTCTTTGTGTATGATTCTGTGTCAGACAAGTTTTGGGCGATAGACTGGTCGCTAGCCTTGATACTTGTGTGGATTGGGGTAAAGATGATTGCCACACCGCTTGGATTCCATCCACCAATAGCAATCAGTTTGGGAATTTTGTTCACACTACTCGCGTTAGGATTTATTGTTTCGCTGACTTTCAAGAATCCCTATCCTCATGATTTGCCTGACGTAAAACAATAAAGGTACTAGAATACAAGAGACTTGGTAATCCCCGCTAAAAAACATAGAATATAACAATAATCTTTATAATTTTATTACTCTGAGGAACTAGAACGGCGTAAGTATTTTACTCGATGAAAAACGCCAGACCATTTGGTCAGGCGCTTTTCATATCCCAGTGGTTCGGTATCGTCCATCGCAGTCCAGAAATATCCAGCTGAAATCCTATCTTGAAAGCTAAAAGACAAAAAGCTTTGTAAAGTCACCTTTACATGCGATAATGAAGTAAGTGAAAAACATACGACATATTTCCAAAAAATACACCATCGGCGCAGCAATTGTAGCGCTACCACTTGTTGCCGGCATTGTATTCTTGGCTAACACAAATCAAAACAGTAGCGAAACATTGAGGCAAGCGCAGCTGCTACAAGCTAAGGCGGCCGTCGTAAGTCAATCTGACTCTGAACAATTTAAGAACTATCAAAAACCTAGTAATGCTGAGCTCAAAAACAGCCTAAGCGCAATTCAATACGCAGTCAGCCAGCAAGACGCAACAGAAACGCCATTTCAAAACCAATATTGGGACTTAGAAGAAGAGGGTATTTATGTAGACGTTGTGTCCGGTGAGCCATTGTTTTCATCACGTGATAAATACGAATCGGGTACAGGCTGGCCATCGTTTACGAAGCCGCTAAACGCCGACTCGGTTGTCGTGAAAGAAGATTCTAAACTTGGAGTTATCAGAATAGAAGCCCGGTCAAAATATGCAGATAGTCATTTGGGCCATGTGTTCAACGACGGTCCTACCATACTGGCCCAATCCGAAGGTGCAGAGCCAACGGGATTGCGTTACTGCCTGAATTCGGCTGCCTTACTCTTCATACCAAAAGCCGACCTTGAAAAAGAAGGCATTGGTGAGTATGCAAGCTCTTTCTCGCGTACAATTAATTAACGTGGTGTGATGCCGACAAATTAGATACTTACATAAACCATTTTTTATGGTATATTACACTTTATGACAACTACGAATGAAACATACGTAGAACCTCTCACGTTCAGCGGCGCGAGTAATGAAGATGAGCCGAGAGCCGCAGAACCGATAGAAAAAATCCATTCAGAAAGAAGACAAATCGGCGCCCAAGCTGTTAATGCACTCCACGAAATAATAGCTGATAAGAGAGATTCTATGGCCATGTATCTCAATGAAATTGGTAAAGTTCCGCTCTTAAATGCAGAAGAGGAAGTTGAACTGGCGAAACGGATAGAGACTGGGCTGGTAGCCAGTAAAGTATTAGCCGGTGAAGGTACTGAGCCGAAAAAGAAAACTGGATCATCGCCATCTCAAGGTGAACTAGAGTGGCTGGCTATGGATGGAGAGGATGCGCGAAAGCAGTTGATAGAGGCAAATTTACGATTAGTAGTATTTTTTGCACGTAAATCTAAAGGTGGAGAAAATACGGACTTAATCGACCTCATCGCATTTGGTAATAGAGGGTTAATGCATACAGTTGAAAAGTTTGATTATACAGAAGGTTATAAATTTTCGACCTACGCCAAGCGATGGATACAGCAATATATTACAAAAGGTGTTGAAGACGAAGATAGGTTGATCAGAATTTCAGGTAACGGATTCGAGGAGATGGAAGCGCTTAGTAAAGTAGAGAATATGTTACGTAAAAGATTCGATAGAGAGCCCGAGATAGACGAGATTGCGAGTGAGACGGGGCTGTCTAAAGAGAAAATTATGGAGGTGAAGGAGTGGGGGAAGTATTCGGAGAGTCTTGATGCACCCATCGGGAGCGATGAAGATTCCGTGACGTTAGGAGACAAACTCGCATCTGAAGTCATTATTGAAGTAGATGACACCATTGTACCGAACGAATTGTCTACGGAGCTCCTCGCATTAGTAGCAAAGCTTGAATCAAGAGACGCAGACATTATAAGGCGACGTTATGGATTTAAAAATGGTACACCTCAATCGTACAAAGATATAGGTTCATACCATGGCTTGTCGAATGAGCGTATTCGACAACTGGACAAAGCAGCGGTAGAAGTATTAAAGACGTTGGCGACAGAGCAATTACTAAGCAATCCCTAGAGAAGTTTTGACAGTGACTATTGAGCAATAAAAGTAGCAGTGTGCCGGAATATACCAGTAGAGGTGCTGTATGGGGGCTAAGAACCATTTGACCAACAGTCACATTAAATACTTATTTGATACACTAGAGATATGATACGCAAGCGTGCACACGCCATACTCACATCGGTACTAAAAGACGAAGCTGCCGGTGGTAAACTCATCATCCTTTTCGCTATACTAGCTTTTATAGTTGTTAATTCTCCATTGCAGGGTCTCTACAATACGTTTTGGGAGCTAAACTTCAGCCTAGGACTAGGAGATTTTGCGCTATCGCAGGACTTGCGGCACTGGGTAAATGAAGGTCTGATGGCTATATTCTTTTTGGTCGTCGGGCTAGAGATCAAACGAGAGCTGGTAAACGGAGAGTTAAAAGATCCAAAAAAAGCCGTCCTTCCGCTCGCAGCTGCAATTGGCGGCATGGTGGTGCCAGCTCTTATTTATGTGGTATTTAACTTCGACTCAGAAACAATTCGCGGCTGGGGGATACCGATTGCAACCGACATTGCCTTTGCCGTCGCTATACTAGCCTTTTTAAGCAAACGCGTGCCACTCTCGCTAAAATTGTTTTTACTGACACTGGCTATCGTCGACGACATAGGAGCGATCTTTGTGATAGCGCTGTTTTATGCAGAAATTATCAACTATTGGTACTTGGCACTTTCGGCCATCATAATAGTCACTATCTGGCTAGCCAGGGGATGGATCGCAAAGAAGAACCTTATCGTCATTGCGGTACTCGGTATATTACTATGGCTGACGACTCACTTGTCGGGTATTCACGCCAGTATCGTCGGTGCGGCACTCGGGCTATTAGCGCCTGTGCCAAAGTCGGCAAGCGCACCGTCACAAAGTAGACGATTAGAAGAATTCTTTTTGCCAGTCTCGACCTTTATCGTTTTGCCAGTGTTTGCTTTTGCAAATGCCGGCGTTGCGTTGTCTGGTAGCGTATTTAGTAATCCAGATGCTCAATCGGTCATGATCGGCGTGGTAGCAGGCCTTGTGGTTGGTAAGCTTGTGGGTATTACGGGTGCAACCTGGCTAATGGTGAAATTCGGTTTCGCCACCCTCCCGACTGGCACGAATTGGGGTCATATCGTCGGCGTCAGCCTTATTGCCGGTATTGGCTTTACGGTGTCCATTTTTATCACAGGTCTGGCATTCTCAGACAACCAAGAGCTTATAGAAGCAGCAAAGGTCAGTGTATTTGCAGCATCCGGTCTGGCAGCCGGTCTGGGGTCGTTAGTACTATGGCGAGCGAGTAAAAGATAGGTAATCCGATAGGCTGTCTTCTGCTGTATACTTATGTTGATGCTACGTTCTCTTTCTACATATAGAATTTTCTTCATTGCGCTTTTCTCTGCGCTGGTAATTGTTGGCGTTAAGTACTTGTTTCATATACTGAACTGGGAGCCGATCGAGCAAAGCTCTTTACATAATGGGGTTCTCTCTAGCGCAACATTCGTCATTGGTTTTCTTCTTTCAGCAACAATTATAGATTATAAAGAATCAGAACGTATCCCTGCCGATTTTGCGGCAAATATTGAAGACATGTATTCGGATGCAGAAGTCATCCACCAAACCTATCCGAAATTTAATCTTGAAGGCTATCGCAAGCAACTATACGAGATTGCGTATAAGTTTGACCGAGAGGTTCGCAATGCATCGAGAGGTGTGAGTGAAAAGATACGCGCACTCAACCCATATTTTGGTGAGATGGAAAAGGCGGGGGTCCCGGCAAATTTCATTGTAAAACTAAAGCAACAACAGTTGACTCTCCTCAGACACCGCAAGAGAGTGACGTATATCCAGCGCATCACATTTATTCCATCTGCAAGCATATTGTCTCGATCAATTGTCTACTTCGTCATAGGTCTTTTGGTTTTAACAAACGTCGATCCATTTTATGGCGGCTTAGCTATCATCGGTATTATCAGTTTCGTTCTGGTATATATGATGATTTTGATAAAGGTAATTAGTGTGCCATTTCATATTGCAGGAAAAACGAAAGACGACGTCAGTATGTTCCTCGTAGATAGTGCGGCAACCTTTTTAAAACCTAAGAAGTAGCTTGCTCGCTTGTATCGGTGTGCTTTTAATCCGGGACATTAAAGAGCCAACGTTCCATGGGCTCTAGAAAAAAATAAGATTATCAAAAAAGGCCCCAGCGATGAGGCCTTTTAAAATTTATAGTCTAGCGACTATTTTCGTCCAGTCACTGCTTTTACGATAGCGAGTAAGATTACCGCACCGATGATTGCGACAATGAAGCCACCGATACTAAATGTATCTGTGTCTCCACCACCAAGTAGGCTCATGAGGTAGCCACCAAGTGCAGCACCAAGCACACCAACGACTACGTTGAGCCCGATGCCCATCTGAGCGTCAGTTTTCATAATTTTTGAAGCAATCCATCCGGCGAGTCCACCGACGATTACCCATGCGAGTATATTTAGTAACATTTTGGCCTCCTTAAATGTTTTGTGCTTTCATTATAGCACTTTTGCTAGACGTTGTGTTTTTTGCCTATAGTATAATGGTTGTATGACAAGGCCAATAAACACCGACTCGATAGCAAACGCCACAAGCATGTCGTGGGAAGAATGGGTAAGAGAACTCGATGCTCGTGGTGCACGAAAGATGTCGCACACCGAGCTTGCACGAAAGTTGTACGATGAGCTCGATGGCACGCTCGAAAACCATGGATGGTGGGCGCAGGGGATTACCGTTGCGTACGAACAGCACATTGGTAAACGAGTGCCGGGGCAGTTGGTAAACGGATTGTTTGAACTTGCTGTTTCAAAAACTATCGTGGCAGAGCGCACCGTCTGTTTTGCTCGTGTGGCACAGTGGTTCGAAAGCCAAGCTATGCTCAATGATCATGAAATTATAAAGCCGCGAATCAGCGAGACGCCAAAGCGTAGCAACTGGCGCTGTGACTTTGCGGATGGCAGCAAATTTGCCGCGACGGTCGAAGAAAGTGGTCAGAAATCGAAGCTCGTGATATCGCATACCGCTATTCCGAGTCAGTCAGATGCTAACGAATGGAAGGCGTATTGGAAACTCGTAGCGGAAGAGCTATCTAGCGCAAGCTAAAGTGTACGGTTTAGCACTTAGCAGTGCTAAACACATCCGGTCCACCGCTCGGGCGGCTCCGTTTGAGCTCGTAAAAGCTCGTGTTGGTCGCCATTTTACTGAGGCCATCCCATAGCTCGAGTGCTTCGGCTTTTTCGGGAAGTTCTTGCAAAACTGGGCCAAAAAATCCTTGTTTTGTGCCATCGGTCGCCGTAAAGATGATCGTCGGCACGCCGATATCTTGGCCAGCGATGTCCGTGGCATCGGTAATGTACTGTTGTAGCGCTGCGTCGTGCGCATCGTCGTTTGCCTGTGAAAGCAATGTTTCAGGCAAGCCGTATTCGTCCAGTACGTTCATAATCAGATCGTCGTCGATCTCCATGCCAGCTACGTGGTGTGAAATGCCGCTTGTCGTGTACATGTCTATTAGTGACGCATTATGTTCTTTATTGGCCGCCATCATCACACGTAGCAGACGGTGGGCGTTGCGGTGACCTTTTCCGTGCGGCGTGCTGTCGGCTGTTAGCTCGTCGTTTTTGAGCGCTAGGCTAAATGGCTTCCAGGTAACGTTGATATCACGCTCATTGCTGACTACCAGTAGCCAACGACTGGTTATCCAGCAAAATGGGCAACTTGGGTCGAAGTAAAAATCTATATTCATATACTTAGTATAGCGTACCTGCCATGTACATGAAACCCGCGTGCTATACTCAACCATATGAAAGAGACAAAAAAGAACTTCGCGTTCATCGACAGTCAAAATCTCAATCTTGGCGTGCGTTCGCTTGGGTGGAGGTTGGATTACAAAAAGTTTCGTCTGTATCTAAAAAACAAATATAATGTTGAAAAAGCTTACTTATTTATCGGCCAGGTAGCTGGTAACGAAAATCTCTATCTGTATCTCCAAGAAGCCGGGTATATTCTTATTTTTAAACCAACTGTCGAAACTAAAGATGGCGTCGTAAAAGGCAATGTCGATGCTGAGTTAGTACTTCATGCATCGGCGCTGCAATATAAAAACTACGACAAAGCAGTCATTGTCAGTGGAGACGGTGACTTCACTTGTCTGATTGAATTTTTAGACGAACGCCAAAAACTATTGTATGTTTTGACGCCAAATCGGCACTATTCAAGTCTTTTGCGACGCTACGATAAGTACATCAAACGGCTCGATAATGTGAAGAAATCATTAGAAGATACTCAGCCAATCAAAAAGACCAGGACTAGCGGTCGGTCGAAACCTTAGGCATCCCTGGTCATGGTGATACTTTAAATATAGTAAAAAAAAGCCGAAAAGTCAACAAGTGACAAGGGGTAATTGCACTGTTAGGTTTTGAACATGCCCAGCCGCCGATTAGTAGCCACAACACTCATAAATCACAGGGTATCAAACAGAGTAGCTATTGATTTACTTATAAGACTAATTATGATATAGTATATAGTAATGAGCTTTGAAATCAACAGACCAAATAAGTTTTTAAATACATTTATCAATCAAATTGAGGGTAACGGTCAACTAAGAATTTTAGACGTCGGATGTGGCACTGGTGACGCCGCACTTCACTTAGCTAGATTAGGGCACCAATCGGTAGGTATATCGAACGATGACGAGAGTATCGAAACAGCAAAAAAGCGCGCTGAGTACAATAGAATACGTACTTGTATTTTTGAGGCCATGGACGCTCGTGACTTGAAGAGCGAGTTTGAAGAAGGCTACTTTCACGCAGTTTTAGTTTCAGATATGCTTCACCAGATGAGCAAAGAAGATTCCAACACAACCATAGAATCGGTAAAGTGGTTAGCTGCTCCGTTGGGCTATAACACAATACGCGGTTACGTAATCGATCCAAGTAAGTCTACCTCTGATCGTAATATCGAGCGAATGTTTCATCCTGGCGAACTACACGAAACATACCTTAATGACCCTAATTGGCGAGTTATTACTTCAACAGAAGAGGAATTTAGCCCGATATTTTACGATGGAAAAGAGCACGTTAGCTCTCATGCGGATGTGATTGCCCGCAAACAATAGATATAGATTGAAAATATCTATTTTTAGTATACAATATACCTATTATGTCAGTACTAGTAGGTTTTGAGCATCAACCAAACTTTCCAAGTGAAGATTTGAATGAAAGTAATGCAGCTATGCTCGAAATGTTACTACAAAATTTACTATTTGTTGAAGACGGTCACCGATCGACTGAAGACGCTTGTTGGGTCTACAAAGTTGGCCACCCGGC
>Ga0307998_1001237_pt1 | contig 13775 bp, 17 predicted proteins | sample Davwhametageno37_FD_203147 | JGI IMG/M metagenome (GOLD analysis project Ga0307998, IMG submission 203147) | Marine microbial communities from Davis Island wharf, Antarctic Ocean - #37 | ecosystem: Environmental > Aquatic > Marine > Unclassified | place: Antarctic Ocean: Davis Island wharf... | reverse complement strand
ATTAAATTTTATCTTTTATTTTATTTTCTATGATAATTAATCATAGACATATGTCTCAAATAGATATGAAAGAATTATACGCGACTATTAATCAAAAAACGCTAAAGAGAATGGAATTATATGATTCCATACTTAAGAAATGTCACTCTCGTATTTTATATAACTCGGGATTACAGAGGAATTATTGTTTTTATCAAATACCTGAATTTGTAATTGGTGTGCCTCTTTATGATGTGATAGAGCTAAGGGGTTATGTTATGAATAGTCTTAAGACGAATGGGTTCGAACTATTATATGTCGATCCCAATTGGATATTTATCACTTGGAATATAAAAGGATCTAAGTCTCTAATAAAGAATACTGATATCACTAAGGCTCAAAATTCACAATACAAATCAACCGATACATACAAACCATCAGGTTCTTTCATTTATGATGATAGTTCTCTAATGAATATGGCCGATAAATTTAAGTTTTGATCTTTACTCAAGCATGCGCGACCTTGTACATCCCCTTAATTGTCCACCGCAAGTATTAAATCGTGAATAGTTCCCGTCATCTGCGACACACCATCCATTTTCACCACAATTTGGATACTCTTTCGAGCACATACACCCTTTAGCCTCAGATTTCTCGTCAAACTCCCACTGATCTTCGGTATGACGGGCCTGATGCGCCCTTTCCAACCTCATATAAGCTTTACGGTGATCTCGACCTTTGATATATTCATCTGGCGGTTCGTTCTCTATAAAATAATCGTGGTCCAATGCGCTAGAGCAATCGAGGCGCTTAGCCGGATCCCCATGTAGAAGTTCCAGTATCATTTTATTGGCTGTGTCGTACTTACCCTGAAACTCCACACCCGTCGGGAATATTGGGGTTTCAGCCGTGATCAGGTTCTTCCTATCCCGCGTAGAGTTTGACGTTATCCCGTCATGCGGTCTACTGTGAAACGGTGTGTCTCCGTAAATTAAAACGTACATTAACACTCCTATAGCATACATATCTACGGCCCTCCCGTCACAAGAAGATCCATCGTCATCATATCCTCTCACCACCTCTGGTGCTATATATGCACAAGTTCCCATTATATCACTACACTGAATGGGACCCTCAACTATTTTAGCGAACCCCAAATCGATTATCTTTATCTCTATTCCACTCTCCCCCTCTATTATCATCACGTTCTCCAACTTGAGATCACCATGTATTAAGTTCGCGTCGTGTATTCCTTTGAGAGAAAATAGTAAATTCTTCATTATTATGGGTATGGCCGATTCATAGAGGCCATCTCTCCGCCATTCAAATAGATCCTTACCCAAAATGACCTCCATCACTATCACCACCCTATTGCCCGCCCCGGCCCTAGTTGGAGGCAAAAAGATTACATGAGGCTCAATAAATCTACCTCTTTTCTGCGTTTTAATTTGGATGACACCCTTAGTTCCCTCTAAGAGGATTAGGTTTCGGATTTCATTACGATAATTTATGTCATAATCCATCACCTTCACGGCCACCCTATCGCCATCATATATGGCGTTGTATACACTACCGTATGAACCTTTTCCGATACAGCTTAGATTTCCACCATGCTCTCTAACTATTTGGATACCCTCGTTGCTTAGTAGTTCTATATCACTCGGTAAAATGGATGGGGCACCCCCACCCCCCTGACGACAATTTTCTCTCTTTAGACGACGTCTCTTAGTGATTTTTTTTCTCTTGGGTCTCTTAGATTCATTGGGTCTCTTAGATTTCGTAGGTCTCTTAGATTTATTAGGTCGCTTAGATTTCTTAGATAGTTTAACATGTCGTGGTCTCTTATGTGTTTTGGTCATTATTAATATTAATATTATTAATAAAATAATATTAATAAAATGAATCTCTTCCTAATTTGTATATATTATCATAAATCATTAGTAAGAAGAAACCAGTGAATACATATAATAACAATTCATTGAATTGCTCTTCGGAAGAATTCATCGATACTCCAGATAGCTCTGGTACCTTCTTAGATCTTCTCCATTCTAAGAATTCTTTATATTCTGGATCATCATCTTCGGTTCTTTTAATATTCCTCATCATATCGGCTCTTGCAATATTATCATTGAAGTCTAACTCTACTTTCTTAGATGTATCCTGGTACTGAACTTCATTGTCAGTATAGGGACTGACACTCATCCCATCCAATCTTCTCCTAGGATCTAATTCTATATTTTGCCGATCATCTAATAATTCAGTTTCCATTTCATCGGGTGACATAGGTGGATCAAAAAGAGGATTATTTTTCTTCTTTTTGATGCGCTTAGACTTCTTGGGCTTCTGTATCATATCGGGCCATACTTCTGATAATAATGCCCCACTCATTTATTACTAATAGTAATAAATTTATTTAATTTAAATCTACTTAATTTATATATATATGGAGAAAGTTATTGATTCGGCAAAAGATAGTTTATCATGTATTAATGAAAATAAATACATGATAGGGATTACGATGATTATGTTAAATATAGGAGCACGTTTCATTATAGACGAATTAGATGATGATTTAAGAAAGACAATTTCAAATGTATTTGTTCGGAGAGTTGTAATATTCTGTTCATTCTTTATGGCCACGAAGGATTTATTTACAGCGATTGTCTTAACGATTATCTTTATAATAATGATAAATGAAGTATTTGCCAAAGAATTAGATGAATTAGATGAATTAGATGAATTAGATGATGAAGAAGATGATAAAAAAGGAGGTTCATTTAATAAAGACGAACTTGAGAAAACTATTCAGAAGCTGAAAACGATACAAATGACCATGTAATCATTATAAGTTCAAAGTAATACCTCTATCAGTACTCTTTCTATCCGAACCACCACTCATAAGGGATATTGTATCTAAATCTTGAATTTTATCAGGTTGTAAATTCATCTTGTTTATTAAATCATCAATTCCATCGGGAGCCGACATATCTGATCTTGCGGGAGATACTGGTCTCCTCTGCTGTTGCTGTTGCTGTTGTTGCTGAGGCTGTCCCATGAGGCCACCCATTAAGCCAGCCAAAGGATTACTACCCGAGCCACCCGCCATACCCATCATTGCTGCCAACGGATTAGGAGGTTCGGGTGCTCTTTGCTGTTGCTGTTGCTGTTGCTGTTGCTGTTGCTGTTGCTGTTGCTGTGGTCCTTTATTCATCTGACCGACGGCTGCTTCAGCGAATTGTTTCATTAATTCAGGGTTCTGTTGTAAGACATCATCCATACCTGGAATAGACGATTTGAACATTGTATTACTTAGGTGAAACATAAATGCTGAGCCAGCCAAAGTAAACATTAATCTGATTTCAGGAGCCATATCCCCACCACCACCATATTTGTCATTGAGTTCTTCGAAAATTTCATCATAATCATTAAGGTTTTCATTAACAGATTCACCCCATCCACCTAATTTTACTGAGAATGGATCGAACCTGTCATTTAAAAATTCCACTCCAGTAACACACGCCATCAGCATTTTACGTTGAAATTTAACGGCATTATCCGTTTCCCTTTGTTTCTTAAGTTTGATAAACTCATTTCTCATATCTTCCAAATGAGAATTCATATTGTAATTCATCGTCGTTCGTATTCCTTGCATCTCGAGTTTCTTAAATTTATAGAGGAGATCTATTTTTTCATTTTTTATATCTTGAGGGGTAAGACGATGAATAGGTTTGAATTCATTTATAGAGTCGCTAACTTTCGGATTAGCTAACATATCATCCGTAGCACTATCTATAATCTTAGGCAGATTACCATCTACAATACCACCCTTATCTTCAATAGGCTTGAAAAAGGTAAATTCCCCCGTAGTCGATTTAGGTGTATTCTCACCCGATCCTGGCTGAGAATTAGTCCCGGATTGGGAATTCGAACCCTTAGTTAAAAACTCAATACCCATAGGATCCGATACAGATAGATTTGCGGGAACTGTTTCTGACAAAACAGGTTGTATCTGTGGTGATGTGGATGGAGATGACACCTGTATGTTATTTTGCCCCATAGATCCCATTGTCACATTTTTAATACCGCTATCGAAATTGAGATTTAAATCGGACATCTTTTAAATTCTAATAGAAAGAATTGTTTAAATGGAAACGCATCAACTTATAAATTCAGCAATGTTTTGTGGCATTTCGTTTATCTGTGTATCGTAAAATTCTTCGATAGATTTCATATAATCTATCTCCATATCATTTATTAAATTTATAGCGACACCCTTCCGACCGTATCTACCCGATCGACCAATTCGATGAATATAAGTTTCTTTCTCTCTCGGTAAATCAAAGTTAATGACAAGCGATAATTGCTGAATATCAATACCCCTAGCTAGAAGATCGGAAGATAAAAGAATACGTAGTGTGCCAGAACGAAATTGCTCCATTATATCGGTTCTCTCCTGTGATGTCCTATCACCCGTAATATATCCAACAGGGAAATTATCGGCATTCAATTTATCATAAACTTCCTCTATCTTATTTTTGCTATTTAGATAGATAATACACTGACCAACATTGATTGTATCATATAAATCTGTAATTACATCATATTTCCAATCATTATGTTTTACATTCACATAAAACTGTTGAATTCCCTCGAGAGTTAAGGCCTCCTTTTTAACAAGGACCTTTTGAGGTTCATTCATGAACTTTTCTGTTAGCTCTAATATTTCATCGGGTAAAGTCGCCGAAAAAAGACAAATCTGGGTAGTTTTACTAACCGATCTAATAATATCATGGATATCACTCTTAAATCCCTGAGATAATATTTCATCGGCTTCATCGAATGTCAAGATCTTTATATCGGATGTAGGTAATTCTCTTTTATTAATCATATCGAGTATGCGACCAGGCGTGCCAACGACAATATGTGGATTTTTATATAGATCCCTACGGCATTCACCAACGTTAGTTCCACCGACAACTTTCAATAATGTAATCTCAGTATAAGAAGCTAAATCACTAATCACTTTATAGACTTGGTCGGCTAGTTCTCTTGTTGGAACGACGATAATACTTTGGATTGTCTTTGATGATTCATCAATTATACATAAATTACCGATAGAAAATGCCCCGGTTTTACCTGTTCCCGATTGCGCTTGGGCAATCAGATCATTACCTTCCAACATTATCGGTATCGACTTAACTTGAATAATGGATGGTTTCTCGAATCCATGCCCGTAAACACCTCGCAATATATTTTCCCCTATTTTCAATTCATCAAAGCTCATTTTATATTAAGAATCCTATTCTATCTTTAAATTAAATTAACAGATGATAATTTATTGATATAATAAATACCTTGTAAATAAGCATCGGATAAATCATCCTTCTTTTTCGACCCTTCGTATAATTTATGATATTTCTTATTAATATGAATATTTTCTTTAATCATGTAATCACAATACTTAATCGCTAAAAATTTATTCTGTTTGTACCTATCTGTAATATCGCATTCAACTTTGGGTCCCTTATAAACTTTCAGTTTATTACGCGCATTTATCATTTGTATATCTGTTACCAATCTATCTGTCGTGACACCCTTCACCAAAAAATAAGAATATAATAACATCTGAACACTTTTCATTGTAGGGTTCTTTAGGGCGGGCTGATTCTCAATGCACACTGTATCCACTTCAAGAAAATTAGTCTTTTCATCTAATTTTACAACGATCTGTTTACCCAATGATAATATTGGATTATCTAATTTAGGAACATTTCGCATCTTCTTATCTTTATACATCTTGATTTTGGTGTGAGCAGTACATAATTTTAAATCGGATTCCTTAATTATTTTCTTTGCTGATTTATCACAGCACTTGCCTTTATTAGTATGATCGCATACAGGATCAACCGATATATTTAATATACCCCAATCATCGATAGTTAGATTTTCTGTATCTAATAAACAATAAGCAAGGTTTTTTATACCGACATCAAATGATAAGATCTTCATTATATTATGTTTTCCTAAAAAGACTTTAAATAAACAACTCTTAAAAAAACAACTCTTAAATAAACAACTCTTAAAAAGAGTATCCAGATGGACTATCATTTTCCATCATATTTCCGAACCCACTCGACATCGAATTAGACTGGTTGGTCATCTTAGGTAGAGTGAACTCTGGTGCTTGCTGAGGAGGGGGTTGCGAAGTTACCTGAGGAGGCGTCGGTCCCTGACCAGATAGGAGTGGGGGGGCCATACCAGATCCATAACTCGGCATTAACGGCTGATCTGCCGGAGTATTCTGGAGAGCAGAGGCGACGTGAACATACAAAAGAACATTCTGAAGTACAATGTAAATTACAGGGAATATCAAGAAGATCCAGGCTAATTCTGTCTTGTTATACTGACAGAGACCATACATCGTGACACCTAAGACGAGCAAGAATTTAAGTTCCTGAGCGGAATATAAATTATACAGGTTCTCCATTTTCATAGTGTTGTAGCGACCCAATTTCTGGCGCGTAAAATAAATACATATCAAAGACAAGACGAAAATTACGCTATAGATGATTACTGGGGAACACATCTTAGTGGTTAATAGTTCATTGACTTCATTCAGGGTTTCCATTTATAACTAAGGGAAATAAAAAAAAGTAGGAACAAAGATACAAATTAAATAAATAAAATTTGATTAAAATTATCATCAAATAACTACAATAAAATAGATCACCATGTGTTTCACAAAACGGTTCAAACGGGAACAAAAAAGACCTAAGGTTGGTTCACCGAGAGTGGATTCACCGAAAGTTTATCCCATGCCCATGCCATTATCATTCACAGTTGAAGAAGTTATTCAATGTTGGGGATGTTTTGATCATTTCAAGTTAGAAGATATTAAGATAAACTGTTCGGGATGTAGTAAATTCTTTCACTGTAAAGTCGCGGGGACATGTCATGGTACAAAGTGTATGGATATTTTGAGGGACGGCACCGTACATCGAAAAGTATGGTGTATACGCTGTGTTGACAATTCACCTATGAATGATGCTAAGGTAATGAGAGAGGAACAATGTATATGTAAAGAATGTAAAGAAGAATAATTATCGGCGTCTAGTACGTTTCTTTGGTTTCTTTGGTTTCTTTGGTTTCTTTGGTTTCTTTCCGGTGCGTTTCCTAGAGCGACGCTTCCTAGTGAGATTTTTTTTTAATTTCCCGTAAGAATTACTAAACGGGAAATTGAACTTGTCACTTAATGTCGTAACCTTCTTCTGGCGTTTGGCCGGAGGGGCGGGACTATACGGTGGTAAGCTAGTCGGAATAGGCGGTGGACCGACCGGGCGTGGGGGGGGGGGTGGACCGGCCGGGCGTGGGGGGGGAGGTGGCATTCTTTCCCTATCTTCTAATATTTGTTCCAGGGTGGGCATATTATATATATATGGAATATTTAAATTACATAGTAATTATTCAAAACCTCTGTATTTGTATAATTACATAGTAATTATTCAAAACCTCTGTATTTGTATAATTACATAGTAATTATTCAAAACCTCTGTATTTGTATATCAACGTCTTCAGTTTTAGGAATATAATATGACTATTCTTTTTTGTAATCATAAAAGTATTATCCAGGGTATTTACTAGGGCCATATGAATATCGGCGATTTTAATTAACTTGGGAAGAACAATATCTATCTCATCATCATTTATCTTGTTTTTCTTGTAAATCATTAAATATTTATCAGTAAGGTGTGGCATATCAAATAGTTCATTGATAATATATCTGTAAAACCAGTTTTCCCTCTCATCATCTTCGATCATAAATATTGTTTTCTCTATTTTATTAATCTCATTTAGGAACTTAACTGATTTATCATAATAACGAATATGCCAGGCCAGCTTCATAACCTTGATAGGGATAGGTTTATCATTAATATCGTTTATCTCTGTGTCTATTCGCCATTCTAGATCATCAATATTAATATTCCGATTTATTTCCCTTATTACAGAGTAGCTTTCACCTAGGGCTACAGATGATCCGACTAATTTAGGTAAATCACCTTTCATCATCTCGATATAATTATCTGGTTGATGGCCATGGAATATAATATTACCTTGATTATCGTGACCCCTTCTACCAGCTCGACCACTCATCTGTAAATAATCCGATGTCGTATAATTTGGATTATTATATCCAGAGAGGGCAACTGATCTGATCGGGAGATCGATACCTAAGCACAGTGTCCTATCTGAAATTACAATACCTAGCTTCTTTTCACTCATTAATCTTTGTAAAATCCAATTATATTCATCAGGCATTGATGCGATGTACAGACCAACCCCCCTCTTTAAAAGCTGAAATACAGGATTATCATATGATATCGTTGAACCAATTGCTTTTTTTATTTCACGCCGGATATTCTTAATTTCATGACCACTCATAGGTTCCCCACGACTAAAACAATATGAAGGATGTTTTTTAAAAATATCTTGAGATCTAAAATCAGGATTATCAATGAATCCGTGTAATTCTCTTTTAATATTCTTTAATACGACTTGGGAATTATCCATGACATGACATTTATCAATACATTTTTCATAGAATGATCTTACATCGGTAATATATTTATCACGTTCCATCTTATCATATTTATTCATCTTTTCCCCCTTTTCATATTGAGCATCCTTTGTTTTTATCTTAATAGACCCAGAGTAGACTTCTCGTTTATCGATATACTTCTTATATAACTCTTCTTTTTTCTCCAAGATTACATAGTGAAATGGATAATTATATTCTTCTTGATCTTGTAAATTATGATAAACTTTCATTGCTATTTCGTGTGAAATACGCTCTTCAGTGTGAAAATATAACATCGGTAAAAGATCTTTTTTCTTGCACTCCTTGAAAAACGGTATGATATCTGATAAATCATTCTTTATTGGGTGTGAAGAAGAAGTATGGCTCTTGAACTTATCAATAATAGCATGGATAAATTCGGGTCGCTTTTTATATAATTCATTTAATTTATCTTTCAAGAATTGTTCATATTCTTTCGTATCATCCAGTGTTAGTAGTTTATCGATTTTGAAATAAGTATCGGGTGATAATTGTTCAATAAAATCATCATCATCTAGCTTATCCTCTATAAATTCATACAAAACGATACAATCATTCGGTGTAAATGAAATATTCTGAAACGATTTAAAATCGGATGGATCTAAACACACAATCGGATGTACTTTGGATAACTGATCATTATAGACCCATCTCTGTTGATTGATAAATCTTTTCTTATATTCGACGTATTTAATCTCCTTATGAGGGTGAATTCTCTTAAAAATATCTCTTAGATAATCTATATTCTCAATCGTTGCCGAAAGTGCCAAGAAATTACATCTCACTAATTTAATAATATTTTCATATGAAATGCTTTCATTCAGATTATGAATTTCATCGAATACAGCATAATCAAAATCAACTCCGATTTTAGGAAGATATTTTTCAATAATGTCAGGTGTTCCTACAAAGATATTGGTTCGTGAATCATATGTTAAATGACCCATATTCTCAACTAAATAATGAACTTTGTATCCCATATTTATGAACCCCGAACCAACTTGATATGCAACAGGTTTCGCGGGACAAACATATAAGATCTTATTATGAATTAGACCCACAGCCATTGCGACGAATGTTTTACCAGCAGAAGTCGGTGCCTTCACCAATACCGATTGTTTATCCCTAATATCAGAAATAATGTCCTTTTGCCATGTATCTAATTTAGCGGGACCCTTCGACCAGAAATTTAATGGAGGGAGTAAATGACTTAATTCTTTCATCATGTACGTTTTATAATCGTATTTTGTTAGCTTCTTATCTAACCTCCCAGATAATTTGAGATATTCATCTGAATTTAATAAATATTGATCTGACCCATATTTTAGATTGAAATATAGATTCAAGATATGAGGCGCATAATCCGTTTTCGTTTCTTTCTGTCTATCGATAAAATGAGTTAATAGTTTTAACTTATAAGTCTGTTTCCCCTGAGGCGTTTTTAAATTTTCAAAGTTATCATATACATTGATATCGGTTAAATTTCTAAATAAAAAGTCAATCTTCACTGAATCTTCTTCAATTCGATTACACTCCCTAATCTTATTCTGCTCCTGTATGATAATATCTTTCTTCTTCATGATCTTCTTTTTATTCTTATTCTTATTCTTAGTAGCTGGCTCTTTATTTTGTAAATCTTCAATCATCCATTTCAGGTTCACGTTTTGACCCTGAGATAAATCGCGAATAAATACCCCAAAAGAAGCGTTATTATGAGTTTCCCAATGTAAATTTTCCATATGTTATCTCTTTAATTTATATTGAAATGTTTAAGTAAGCATTAAATCAAATTTAAATATAAATAATTTAGATTGGCAAATTAAATATCATCCAAATCAATTTCATCCAAATCAATTTCATCGTCATCTTCAACAGGAGCATCATACGAAAATGTTATCATATCTGAGGATCCATTTTCTGTGAATTCATTTTCTTCTTCTAAGATAATAAAATCAGGGAATTCACCTTGTGATTGAAGCTTACGCGATTCATCCAGATCATATTTATGAATAATACTACATTTATCATCCTCAGTTGTAAATTCCCATTTTGAGAATAAGATAATATCATCTTTATTTACCCAGACTTTTTTCCTCATGTTTCCGGCTAGTATTCCCATACGATTTTTACCGTCGAAGCATTGAAGATCAAATCGACCGGCACCCATTGCTCTTATTACTTTCCCGTATTCTTGATCCTCTTTGATATCTTTATAGACCATGGTTTTAGTATGAAAAGATTGTTTCTTTCCCTTTTTGAATTTTTTTCCTCCCTTTTTATTTGGCATAGTAAGTGGTTATTACACTTAATTTTAAAAAATATGTTTAAATGAATTATATTTTAGCGACGACGAGTTCTATTCTTCTTCCGCTTCTTCTTTCCAGTATTCTTCTTTCTAGAATTACCAGTGGTTCTAGGTCTTACGCGGACGCTATATTTCGCGTCTCTCAATGTCCGAGTGCCTTTTTTATAGGTTTTGGAGGCCAATTTAAGAAGTGGTGTTCCGAATTTCATTTCTGGATTTTTGGCCATGGTCTGCTTAATATGTTCCCTCCAAGCATTACCTGCGGACTTGAAAGCAGAGCTTGCCTTGCGTTTTGTTCTCCCTTTGGTCATTTATAAATTATATTAGATAATTATTTAGGATAAATGAAGTTCTGGACACAGTTGCATAGAAACAATGACTTGAAATCTGACCCCCCTATAAACTGAATGAACAAATTGTTTAATTCTTCATCATCGATATTCAAATGAACATGATGATATGATTCCAAGATCGAGGCGTCAATAGTTACATCACCCTTCTGTTCACTTAAATGTCGTTTCATATACATCCACTTTTTAACAATATGATTCCATAAATTTTTCAATTTGTATTTCTCAATTGAGATGAAATAATTATAATATATTGAGACGGGTATATTATATTCTTTCAATGAATCCAATGATGTATAAATGTTATTTCTAATAAGAGGTGGCGTTCTTTTTATTAGCAAATTAGGATTAACTTTGAGACAATTCATTAAAAAATGGAATAAAATAATCTGACCGTTGAAACTTGATAAAATGAATGGTTCCAAAAAAAAAAGATGGGTTCAAAACAATTTAAAAAAATATTATTTAGTTTATTAAAATGAGCGCTAGTACCGATAAAGTTGATTATCTTGAGGTTGACGACACCATCGCTGGACAGAACTACGTGTGTCTATCATTCTTATCACCTGAAACACTTATTCAGAGTAAGGAGGCGTTCAAGTGTGTTAAGTTCCTTCAGTCTTATTGTAAGGATTCTAAATTAAAGTTCGATGATGTTTATAATCAGTATCAGGATTTCACTTACAAATACGAAGATAAATTACAGAGAGATTTTGATGAACAGAATAATTTCCAGACTTCGATGCGTGGTCTCAAGGTAAGAGGTGTATATGATACAAGACAGGCGGCGGAAGATCGCGCGAAGAAACTTTCCCAAGGAGATAGTTCTTTTCATACATTTGTGGGTCAGATGGGATATTGGCTACCGTGGGATCCGAACGCGGATAAGGTTGCCGATGAAGTATTTCAGAACGGTCAGTTGAATGATATGATGGAAAAATATCAGGAAAACAATGCTTCGAAGGACATGTTTTATGAAGAACAGAAGAGAGAGAAGATTAAGGAGGCACAAGAAGAAGTAGCCAAGGCCAAAGCAGAAGCGACTAAAAACGCTCCTATCCTAGAGGATAAAAACGCCTCCGAAGAATATCCAATTGATGAAGTATCAGAGGGAACCACGATTGAGGAAGATGATAAGAATGATCCTGTCCCCGAAGATCGTGTCACTGATGGACCAGAAGTAGTCAAGAAAGGTTCGGAAGTATCTGATGATATTAAGGATTCATTAGAATCTGATGATCCGTGGATACAGCGCAAGAAAGAGGAATAAAAGAACTAAGAGAAATTAAACGAAGAACTAAATAAATTTATAGCTTAGTAATATGGAGTCAATCATAACGTTTTTTTGTATAGTCGGTTTATGTATTTCAATGTATGGATATATAAGAATGACACAGATGAATTCGAACACTGAAACATGTAATATATTATATATACCCGAACATGATGGTTCATCTAATCTATTACCTCATATGGAAGTCTTGGATCATGAAGAACACGATATGAAATTTAATCATACGAAAAGACAGAGAGCTCCTATGGGTATATCGGAGATCGATGATTTGATACCATCATCATTGGTCTGAATTTAATAATGAATATAATAATATCTACTTAATTTATTATGAGACTAAGTCTGTTATTATTTATTACGGGTGTTTTATTTATTACCGCAGGATACACAACTCAATTAGATCCCAAGTGTAAAAGGGGTAATGAGGTGAGAATTGTGCCAAGGAATGTTTATGATCAGATCATTAGCGACTCTACTTTGTAGAGAATAAATATACTTATAGTATAAATGAAAAGTTATGGATTAAAGGGTCGGCGGATAAATAGAACTAGAACTAAAAGACCCAGAACTAAAAGACCCAGAACTAAACGACCCAGAACTAAAGGTCGGTCGAAGAGGATAAAAAGAACTAAACGACTACTACGCGGTGGTAGTACCCGAAAAGAAAGTAGCCGAGAAGAAGAAGACGCATGTAAGAATAAGATTTATGTTTCGTATCCCAATTTATCCGGTAAATGGGCCGTCGCCGTTGGCAATACAAATGAATGGGTCTGTAATATGGATATAACAACTCCCAATAGCTTTATTATGATTTCGAGGCAACACATGAAACGGAGCGTAAAAGGTAATGTCGACCAACCGGTGTACGATCAATTGGCAGAAGCTGTGGCCCCTATGGGTATGAATAAAACGCTTTACGAGGTCGGTGGTGGTGGGTTTTTGGAGAAGAACGGATTTGTCGCCATAAACCAGCACGACATAGATTCTACGGGCCCGGCATCATGTACTGCTTACTGGGAGTTTGATCCCAAGTTATTCCTGTAGTGATTCTACTTTATAGAGAATAAATTTGATTGGTTTCTATTTAAACTCTTTTTACATACTAACCATTAAATAAATGGATTTATCAGTTCCGATCTACAATGAGGAAGATATTGAATTTATCAGAGGATTACCTGAAGATAAGTTTTTTCAGACGATACAAGTCGCTCTAACAATTGGTCTCAAGAGTAT
>Ga0307998_1001235_pt1 | contig 13784 bp, 18 predicted proteins | sample Davwhametageno37_FD_203147 | JGI IMG/M metagenome (GOLD analysis project Ga0307998, IMG submission 203147) | Marine microbial communities from Davis Island wharf, Antarctic Ocean - #37 | ecosystem: Environmental > Aquatic > Marine > Unclassified | place: Antarctic Ocean: Davis Island wharf... | reverse complement strand
TTTTTTGCTGTAAATCCATTTCCATCTTTTCGTGGAACTGGTGTGCGTGTAACACGAACTAATCCGTCTCTCGGACTAAGCATGTACATTTCTGTTTTTTCATAACGACCATCCGGTAATTCATTGCCACTATTTTCTCTATTATACACGCCTGCAATTGACGCAATCATAATATTACGATGCATTCCCTTATACTTGCTTGAACGATCACCCTCTGCATCCATTCCTTTCTCATGAGGTGAATGATAATAAACTTTCATCCAATCAGGATCTCCAGGCATGAAATCTACTTGAACAAACCCAGTTCTATCTTTTCCTTCAATTTCCTTGCTATCATCATAATTCTGTATTTTTACTTTTGTCATGATAACACTACTCTTTGTTACTTCTATTATCTCTGGAATGGTCTTTAGTTTTTCAACAAATGTTGGTATGTCTGCTGCTGGAATATTTAATGCTACATCGATGTCACCAGAAAATTGCTTCTTGCCTACTGAACCTAGTACATTATTCATCAAATCAATTCCCAATACTTTCTCTAATGATTGCAGTGTTGATGCAATTTCATCAACATGTATAGCACCTACTCCTGGCATTGCACCACCTTCTGTAATTGGTGATCTAACTGACTCTACTGGAAATTCTGTGTTATGAGTCTTAAAATCTTTTTTGCGCATAACAGTCTTAGCGATCAAATCAAGTTCTTGGTTATTATGATCCCATACTAATACAAATGGTAGATTTATCTGTGTCTGTAAATCTTTCATAGTTCCTTCTGCATCTGGTCCCAATCTAGCAATCGGCTTTGCCCATCTCTTTGCTTCTTGCTTGAACAAGCGAGTCAATTCACCCTTGGTGATCTGCTTAATGTTACGCTCGTCATTTACTCTGTCTAAAAAGTGTCGTGTGAAGTTAACATCAATACCAACTTTTCCAAATACTTTGTCTGCAAAAACTTCTAAATTATCTAAGTCTGCGCGACTCAGCGAATCATCGAATTCATTTAATCTCATACTCTATTCCTTTTCATACGGCTTTTCGCCTGTTAATTTTGGCAACGAAAACCATAGTTTAAACCATTCGGGTGTGCCGGGCTGGATATTATGCTCTCGTTCAAGTTTACGTTTCTCCGAACCTGTAATTGATATGTTAGATTCATCATCTCCGTCTACAATATTATCTTTGGTATTGTATGGTTGATAGATTCCTGCTAATTTTTTTAGTCGTGTAATTTCTTCTTCTAAAGACATGCATAATACCTCTATTAATTATAGTAGTATTTATGCGGATGATTAATTTACGGGGAGTTGTGAAACATTAATTTCTACATAATGCGTCAAGCATCTTGAAATAATTCCAAGCATCTTGTACTGCGGGAGTCATATGTTCTTCTGACGGTATAAGATTGTACCAAGGATTTGACAAACTACTGATTGAATCTAGTAAGTGTGTGCGTTCTCTTCTTACTAATTTCCCATCAGATAGCATATCATCTATCAAATTGTGTACATCAGTTTTTTTATAATGATACAATTGCTTTGAGCGTGTTGGCATGAATATATTTACTGGAGCAACTTGATTTAACCAAAAGTCAGACCATTCTTTGTCATTTCTAAAATCAGTTTCAACGCATGTTACTATAAGTACAACATCACTATATTCTACTTTCTTTTCTAATATATCACACAGACATCTAATTAGATCAACTCCGATTAACATTTGTTATTTCTGCAATAATTTTATATTTAATATAAAATTTTCAACAATCAATTTGGTGACTGTCGCCAGTAACACTACTTCGTGATCATCTGAATTTCGCATCATATGGGCTGACAGAACTTGATTCGCTATGAGGTTATATGCTGACTCTTCACTCACGTTTAATTCTTCCCAATTAATGGGATCTTCAATTTCTACTTCTCGTGCTATCTCTACTAATTGCTCAACTGTGGGGGTTTTTTTATTCATACAGGTATTTAGTATTGAAAGAGCGTCTTCTCAATTTAATAAAAAATGCTAATTCAATCTTATCTATCTGTTCAGTACTTAACCATGTTGATATATCAATATTATATTCCCGTTTGAGAGGATCTAAAAAAACATTAATTTCAAGGTCGTCTGGATTTATCATATTAACAATATGTTTACCTAACTGATCATCGTGTAACCATTGATACACGTATCGTTTGTGTCCGTACCGCTCAAAGGTTGTATGAGTGGAATTGGTTGGGTCTATTTTATAACCATATTCGTCTACGGTTAATCTGGCGATGTGCATGTTTAGCATTTCTATTATCATAGCAGTATGATAACATATTTATACTACATTGTCAACTAAATAACACCGCGTCTTGACAACCATTCCATTATTTCAGTATCACTAAATTCAGGCGCTCTACGATGGGCTTCATTCAAACTATCCCAATCTCGCAATGCTGGATGGGTTTTATCCGATGAATTAAAGTAAGAACCATGTCTCCAGCCTTCTGACACCCTTTCGCTGACCCAGCGATTATGATGCCATTTCTTCATATCAGACAATGCTTGATTTTTTACATCTTCATCAATGTGTATTGAATTCTCAAAATTACCCATCGCTGCTGCATCATATTGGCTAGATAATTCAATATCAAAATCACCGTCAAAATGATATTCCCATACATTAACAATAAACAATGCCTCCGATGCGGTAATATCGCGTGTCAAAGGTACAACATATGTATGAGACATGTCACAATCGTCACAATGACCATATTCCATGCCTACTAAGTCTTCTCCCAATTGATACTTTAATACTGTTTCAATTGGAGAAAATTCTTTTACAGCACTATACCAATTTAATGCTTGTTCTTGCGTTAATGGTTCTGCTGTTTTTAATTGAATGTGATGTTGATAATACATGATCGTTAGTCCTTTTGTTTTTAATATCTACTGCCTGATTTTGATTCACCACTATAACTTGATTCTGTTCCTTTGGTATTTGAAGATGTTTGTACAACAATTTTTTGATCACTTTTACCAGAGTTTACATATAGACCAAACCATGCTGCACCAGCACCAACGATAACTGATACTAATCCTGCTTGTGCCATGTTAGGATCTTCTAACAACATAAACCATTCTGTTACATCGTATAACAAATATATGTACACGCTTATGAATGCTCTTGGGAATAATCTTAAACGATCAAACCAATATGGGAATGCTTCTAGCATACTTATCTTACCGTCTTCATTTAAATCTGTATCTGACATTTTAACTTCCTCTATTATATAGTATTATTTATACAAAGTCAAGCCGTAAAAAAACCAAGCATGCAGGAAAACACACTCGGTTTTTTATTTACTTTAACTTTCGTTAAAATTATGCTACTGTCATTGCTCCGGCTGTGGTTAGTGACAATGCCTGTAGTGCTGTTTGTACTGCTGCTGCATCAGCCCATGAAGAACCTTCAACTACTACTGTGAACACTGTTCCGCCTGTAGCATGATCAGAAAGACCAATAATTGTACCACGCTGTGCGATACTCTCTAAGATTGCTTCCATTTCTTCGCCTGGGTTTACTTCTGCTGAAACATCTGCTGCTGCTGTGATTGTATAACTGGTCATTGTTGCACCATAGTTAAACTTACCAAATTCAATTTCGTTTGCTGGGTTACGTGTTGCCATTTTTATGACTCCTTTTTAATTTTAATTGTGTGCTTTTGCACTAATTGTATTTATCATTTTAGAGATATATTTTCAAAAAACTCACCGAATATGAGTTTAAAATTTTGAATTGTGTGCCTATTTGCACTATACTTATTTATCATTCATTTAACGTGTAACTTCTGTTAGTTCAACAAATACGACCCAGTCTACGGTAATACCTTCTGCGCCTTGAACTGTAACTGTCATTCTATCGTTAACGCTATCTACTGATACTTCACCAGTGAATCCAGAATTACTATCTTGCGTTACTTCATAATTATTATTTCCGATTGCAACTAATGTTCCAGACATCTTGTGAACAATTCCACTAACTGTGAAACTATCATGTACTGTTCCGTTTGTAGCAACATATGTAGCAGTGAACTTGGCAGTAGTATTGTCAGATAATGTAATATAAGTACTATCACTGAATGATACTTCGGTTGACACTGCATCAGTTGTTTCTATTGCAAATACCAAATCACGCTTTTGTGCCGTAGTTGATACACCACTTGCTATTTGTTTAATATCTGCTCTAAACTCAGCATTATGAGTGAAATTTCTATCACCAGTAATATCAGGCTCTGACCACTTATTATTAACATAATTTTCTGTCGCTAATCCTGCAATACTTGGTATGTACGGCTTATTAGCCAAGTCTATGTAATTACCACTGAACAATGTAGGCAAGTTGGTTAGATCAGAGTAGTTACCACTAAATTGACTAGGTGTATTAGTAAGGTTAGTATAATCTAATGCAAGAGTAGATAAATCAACATCGTTGCCATTACTTAATGCAAGTGTGTTGCCTGTTAATGTAAATGATAGAATTGCTGCACCAACTGGTAGATTTGCTAAATCATTATAATCACCACTAAACAATATAGGATTGTTAGTGAGATCATTGTAGTTACCACTAAAGTGATTACCACGTTCTACTAATTTTTGTGTTACCCACGACTCGCTTGCATATCCTTCTAAATCAATAGTACCGTCTGTTTGTAGTCCTACTAACTGTGATGTTACATAATCTTTACTTGCATAGTTTACCGATAAATCTACATTCTCCCACATTGTACTTAATGAGTTATACATCAGTGCATGTGTTACGGTTTCAGTACCATCTATTGCAACATCATTTAAGTCATTTAATGCACTTATGGCTGCAATTCCTGCTGCTGCTATTGCAGTAGTAACGAATGTTTCCGTTGATAATCCGACAATACTTGGTATGGTTGGCGTGTTAATTAAGTTATTATAATCGGTTGTACCACCACCACTGCCTAACAAACTAGTTGTGTCAGTTAAGTCACTCACATCTGCTGGTATAACGATTGCTGAAATTGCTGTTGCTAATTCGGTATCTGTAGTATAACTAGATAAGTCAATTTCACCACCACCAGCAACGTTTGCAATTTGTTGATCTACATATGCAACTGTCGATAGACCTGCAATACTTGGTATAGTTGGTTGCTCTGTTAAATCTGCATAACTACCACTGAATATTGTTGGTGTGTTGATCAAATCATTATAACTACCACTGAATAGAGTGGGCTTGTTAGTCAAATCGGTATAATTACCACTGAATAGAGAAGTAATTAATGCATAATTAGATAAATCAACCGAAGACTGATAATTTGTCAATTGACTAGTAAGATATGTAGTTGTTACCAAATCGCCAGGGACGTTAATTAAATCGGCATAATCACCACTGAATATCGCATCAGTTAATACATATGCACTTAATGTTGTAGCCAATGATGTACTAGTTACATAATCACTAAGACCACCACCACCTACATTGGCAATCTGCTGATCAACGTATGTGGTTGTTGAATATACTGATAGATCGGTTGTTAATGCATAGTTAGATAAATCATTTTCTGGATGCGTTATCCCTAATATTTGTGCGTCTACATATGAAACGCTTGCCAATCCAGTAATGCTTGGTATATTTGGTTGGTTTGTTAAGTCATAATAACTACCACTGAATATAGTAGGTGCATTAATTAAATCTGCATAACTACCACTGAATAGATTCAATGCAGCAATTTGCTGATCTACATACACACTTGAAGCATATGATGTCAATGATGGGGTATTTGTTACATTTGCATAATCTACTACTGGTACATATGCAGTGAATAGTGCAGAAACTTCCGCATCTGTTGCATATGTTGATAGATCAACTTGACCACCACCACTAGAAGCGACTACATGTGCATCAATCGCTGAATTAACATCGGCAAGTGAAATGATATTAAGGTCATTTGCAAAACTACTTAATGCAAATGAAGTCGCATTCGCTGGCACATACATTTTCTTTGTTGAATCATACTTTAATAAATCACCATCGGTTACAGGAACAGAAGTATCTACGATACCTGTCTGTGACCCATCCGTCATAGCGCGAGGTCTTGCTGCGTTAATTGCCATTGTTTAGTCCCTTAAATCATTAATACTATTTTGTTTACCACACCATGATTTGTTGTATCATAATTCTGATCTACCAAATACGTTCTATCTACTTTTGCACGAATATATACGAAATTGCCAGTAAATGTCGCACCCTGTGTAATAGACGATGAATCTAACTGCAAATATTCGGTTGAGGTTGATAATGCAATGTTGAACCAATCGGCTTCTGTTGGAGAATCAAGCAATGTTGCTTGTAACCAAATACGACCAGTGAAATCATTTACATGAAAACTAACAGTATGTAATCCGTCACTATATCCATAAAATCCATCACCTCTAGATTTGTCGCCAGTGTAAGACATTTCTGCTTGATTTGTTAAAATTACTGTAGAAGTAGCCATGTTATTCTGATCCTTCTAATGTTTCAATTTCAATCAAAACATCAGCGCCGGCTAATTCTTCAATCACTGCTGTAAGTTGTGCTAACGCTTCGCTATCCAATACGTCTGTCATCGTATCGCCGTCCTTTAGCAATCTACTTGCTTTAACCACGATAACTGTTTCTGCTATTTTAGCCATAAAAAAATCCTCTTGTAATGATAGTATTTATCATTATCAAAAGGATTATATAACTACAGTTATTAACTACAGTTTTTAATATTTCATATCATCATCTATGATATTCGTAGTCGGCATATCACGTGCAATATTATACAACGTTCTCACACCAAATCCTACTGCACCTTTCGGTGTTGTATCTTGTGCACTATCAGCCCACGCCATACCAGCAATATCTAAATGCGACCAAGGTGTTTCAATGTCAACAAACCTATACAAAAACTCTGCTGCTGTACTAGAACCACCATAAGGTCCTCCAATATTCTGCATATCAGCAATAGGTGAATTGATCATCTTATTCCAGTTCTTACCCATCGGCATACGGAAATAATTCTCTCCTGCTTCCATTCCTGCTTTCTTAATGTTATCAGCAAATTCAGTAGAGTTACTAAACAATCCTGCTGCTTCATGTCCTAATGTTCCGACAATTGCACCTGTTAACGTTGCCAAATCAATAATATGTGAAGGTTTATGCTCACGCTGAATAAAGGTAAGTATATCAGCAAGAACTAATCTACCTTCTGCATCTGTGTTTAAATTCTCTACTGTTTGACCATCTAATGAACCAAGAACATCACCTGGACGTGTTGCTTTACCATCTGGCATATTCTCAACTAATCCAACAATCCCAACTACATTACACTTGATTTTCTTAGAAGCAATAGCATGCATTGCACCAACCACTGCTGCTGAACCACCCATATCAGTTTTCATATCACCCATGCCTTTGCCCGGCTTCAATGAAATACCGCCTGAATCAAATGTTACACCTTTACCAACTAATGCTAATGGTGCGCCTGCTGGTACTGCATTGTTCCATTCCATCACTACTACATAACTATCACGCTCTGACCCTTCTCCAACACTAAGTAACAAATCAAATCCTAATGCACGTAGTTGACGCTCATGTAATACTTTTACTCTTACACCCAATGGTTCTAATTCTTTGCAAATCCTATCAGCATACGATTCTGGATATAATTTATTACCCGGCTCTGTAACTAAATCACGTGCAAGAAAAATACTTTCATAGATAGATGTAATACCATCTTCTTCACCATCAATTACCAATGTGGTGCTGGTGTCAGTAACTACTTTGTATTGAGTAAATGTGTATGATGCAAGAAATGCACCTTCTTTAATATCTTTGACATTAGACATTCTAAAATACAAATGATCTACTTTGCCATTATACTTAGTGAAACAACGACCACCAAAATCACGATAAAATTTAGATTCAAAGTGACTGTGTTTCACAACCAATACATACTTAACTGATAGACCTGTCGGGTATGATATTTCTAGCATACCCTCGTCTTGTTCATGTAACTTCTCAAAATCGCATGCCGCGCTTAACTGTCCGTTTGTTTCTTTGTCTAATTCCTTAAACTGCTTTGATTTATAATCTACTACTACTGCTGAATTTTTTACAAAATCTTTCACACTTCCTCCAGTTCTTTACTTGTTATTGATACTTCACCATCGGCATAACCAATCATCAATTTGTCATTAATGGTGTCATTCATAATATGCTTTGCTAGTGGTAACTTAATACGCTCGTTAATTAGTCGCGATAGTGGACGTGCACCCATTGCTGGATCATACCCTTCTGTTTCAAGGAACACTAATACGCTTTCATCCCATTCAATCTCAACACCACGTGAAGCAATATAACCTTCTAATTGTCCCAAGAACTTGAGTACGATACTGCGCATATACTTTAACTTCAATGCGTTAAACTGTACAATACCATCTAAACGATTACGGAACTCAGGTGCAAAGAACTTGTTGATTGCTTCTTTGACTGCGAGTGCGTTGTATGCTTGATCGCCAAATCCAATCGCTTTCTTTGAACCTTCACGTGCACCTAAGTTAGATGTCATAATGATAATTGCATTCTTACCAGACACTTTCTTACCAGTGCTTGATGTAATTACACCATCATCTAATAATGCCAATAATACGCTCATAATATCAGGATGTGCTTTTTCTACTTCGTCTAACAATAATACGCAATTTGGTGAATCATCTAATGCTGTGATTAATAATCCATCACCAGCCTTACCATCACCATGACCTACATATCCTGGAGGTGAACCAATCAATTTAGATACCGCGTGTGCTTCTTGATATTCACTCATATCAAATCGCACTAACTTCATATCCATTGCTTCTGATAGTCGTTTCGCTGTTTCAGTTTTACCTACACCAGTGGGACCAGTAAATAGATAACTTGCAATCGGCTTGGTGGGTTCTTTTAAGCCTGCTAAACTAATTGTAATTGAATTAACAACACGATTGATTGCCTCTTCTTGACCAAATACATTCTCACGTAAATATGTTTCTACGATGGTATGCTTATTACTTGTCTGCTCTTCTTTCTTGGTTCCCAAATGCTCTACTGGAATACCTGTGTAACGTGACAATTCTGCACGAATTGCATTGTCTGTGATTAACGACACTTGCTCTTCTAATGGTTGAATCTTATTTAATGCACATGCACGATCAATTACGTCAAATGCTTTATCTGGTAATTTCTTATTGAATACATACTCTGCACTTAACTCTACTGCTAAATCACATGCTGACTCTTCAATCTCAAACCCATAATGGATTTCATATGCCATTACTGCATTTCGCAGAATCTTCTTTGCTTCGTCAATAGAAGGCTCTTCAACATTAATCTTAGTAAAGCGGCGCGACAATGCGGCTTCTTTCTCGAATAACTTACGATATTCTTGATCGGTGGTTGCACCAATCATTTTTAATTTACCACTAGACAATGATGGTTTTAGTAGATTGCCTGCATCCATTCCACCTTGTCCGCCACTGGTAGAACCTGCACTGATCACCATATGAATTTCGTCAACAAACAGAATTATATCATCACGTGCTTCTAGTTCTGAAATCAGTGCTTTCATTCTTTCTTCAAAATCACCACGATACTTAGTTCCTGCTACCAGTTTTGCCATATCTAGCATTAATACTGTTTTACCTTTAATAACATCTGGTACATCATCTTCTACGATAAGTTTTGCTAACCCTTCAACAATTGCAGTTTTACCTACACCACTCTCGCCTACTAATACTGCATTAGACTTTTTCTTACGTGTAAGTGTTTGAACCAAATCACGTAATTCATCACGGCGACCAATAACATCATCATAGTCACCAGATTCTTCATTCATGTTAATTGTGAATTGTGCTAGCGCAGATGGTTGTCCTTGTCCTGATCGCGCAGTCTGCTTCTGTTTAAGTCCTTTTGCTTCATCACGGAATTCTTGTTCGGTTGCTACTGAATTTGAATCGTGCAACCACGCAGATAACGAATGCTTGTCCAACCCACATTCGTAAGCATAATGTACTGTTACTGAATTCTCTTCGGAAAGAATACTTAATAGTAAATCAACATTGTTGATTGATTTCTTTCCATAAAATACTGCCTGTGTCATTGCACGATTGAATACGCGCTCTAACATTTGTGTCTTACGGGGAGTTATTTCTTCATCGGAGGATATGATCAATTCGTCACACTCTCCTGCAAGATAATCTTCAATAGCAAGTTGGATAGTTTCGCAATCTGCTTGAATTTCATAACACATAATGCGTACTGCGGTATCGTCTAAAATGACTGATGCTAAATGCTCTAGCGTCACGTATTCATGATTGTGACTTTTCGCTAAATCAATAGCGCGTACTACAATGTTTTCAATTTCTGACATTCTCTTAACCTTAATATAAATTGATCGATACTGGTATCAGTATCTAATGTTGGGATTTCGGTACTCACAATAATGTGTAAGCCCGCACGCTTCTTAGTTAGTTTATTCATCAAACCCTTTTCAGGCATAACAATAACTAACCCATCTTGCGATCCCGCTGGGATTTTTATTTCTAACTGTTCATCACAAGGACCTAGAACTGATATGACACTACCTCCCATTGCATCTACAATATTAATTGTGATATTCATTATAAGCGATAATCCCTGTCTTGTCAATGCTTTATGTGATAATTCTTTGATATTAACAATATATTTGTCAATGGGGGTGTTTACTTTATACTTGTCGTCCAATCGTGAACCAGATGGTATTACTACTTTTAATATCTCACCTGTATCTGTCTCAATGTAATCATCTACACCTTCTATCTGTTGCTTGATTGTTAATTTTACATTTACTAAATGGGTACGTGGGGACACGATAATAGGTACTATCGTATTTTTTCTTAGTTTCTCGTATGCTAAAACCACTGCGTTAAAATCATCTGATTTTCCGCCTCGGTCTGGATGGTGTTTCATTGCAAGTTTCTTAAATGCTTGCTTTATTTCTTCTTGGGATGCAGATGTCGCGATGTTTAATATATCCCAAGGATTACGATTTGTTTGTTTCATAGTATTTCATATTGTTGAATTATTTTTTCTATTAATAAGTTCAACAACGTTGCCGTATATTTCATTGCTCAACAAAGAACAATCACACTTCATGTGTAATTGTATTTACTTGTTTTTGAATATGAATTATATATGAGTATATGTGAATTGATTTTTTTGCTAGTCTTTAAATAAACCTAGTACTTTATCAGCAATGCCGGGTTTTACGGGAACTGGAATAGTTACTTCACGATTATCGTTGTAGTTGTCAATATTAGTTTGAACACCTTCATAGTATGATTTGTATGCTGCAATGATAGATTGCTGTTGTGATAACAATTTCAATATTTCAGCATTATTCAGACTTAAATTTTCATATCCAACATCAGTTAATGAAAACAATGCAATATTACTATTTACCTTCTGTAACTCGTTCATTACTTCGTCCATATTGTCTATTGTAACTATGATGAAATCTACATCACGTAATTCTAATACAGAAGTATCTGGCAATATTAAATTAGGCTTGTCTATTGGTGAAGATTTATATGTAACTACCTTTGGTACAGATGAACAACTACTTAGGAATATAGTTGGGATTAGCAATGCCGCGACAACTGCTATTCGTTTGACTTTTCTTAACTGCATTTAATTCTTCCTCTGTTAGTGGTGAACCACTTACTATCTCGAAACATCTTAACACATCTTTAGTGCCTTTGTCAACAATTTTTTCAACTAATTTTGGCTTTGCTTCTGCCAATGCACCTAGTTCATGTCTACTCAACTTAGACTGTAAATCTTTGACTCGTATATTTGCTGCTTCAAATTTACTAGATACATTCAAATACTCAGCTTGTACTTTTACCAAATCTGCTTGTACTGATTTCAATGCGATATCGGTTGCTTGCTGTGCTTGTTCTGCTTGGGCTGCATTAACTGCGAAAATTTGAATTTGGTTTTGGGTGTATTTGTAATATTGCCATGCACCATAACCAACTGCCCCGAAGATCATTGCTGCTATTAGATATATTTTTATACGTGAAAACATTATTTGTTCCTATATGTTATTCTGCATTTTGTCAAATCATATGTTGATATTTCTACTTCTACATCATCATCTAGAACTACATTAATATTCATTTTTCGCATCTTTCCACTCAGGTGCGCGATTAAAACATGGTGGTTCTCTGCTAACCTAACACGAAATTTGGCATTTGGAAGGCACTCTGTGATAGTGCCAGATGCTTTAATTGTATCTTCTTTAGCCATTAGTAACTGTTTAAAAATTTAATTCTCTCTGATATTGCTTTAGCATTATCATCATGGGCAATAACATATTCATAACTTGAAGTATGTACTGCTAGTTCAAACTCTTCTGATGTCCACTCTTTTGGAATAGTATCTTTATAAGAAACAAATTGCCATGATGCTACTTCGTTGTCTACATTTAAAATATCTTGTAACATAACATCAATTAAGTTAAACAAAAAACTGCCTCGTGTGTATTCAATAAACACTGTATATTTTCCTTCTGGTGTTGGTCCTACTGAGACATCTACATCTAGTGCATCTTTGTGCCCAGTTTCAATGAATTGACTAAGGTCGCGTGCTGCTTCAATATGATCGACTTCTATTGCTACTACTACGATGTTCTTATCATCACCGATCTTACTTTTATATTGGTCTATACTAATAACATTGCTCACAAGACCACGTAGATCATTGTACTGCATTGCTTCATTAAGTTGCGTCTGATATGATTTCATCGTCATCCCCTAAATTATCATCGTATGCCTGTTCAACTGATTCACTGTCAAACTGCATATCATCTACTTTCACACGACTTGACTCAACCGTATCTATTAAACCACGTGGAACTTCAAGTGTAACCAACCATACTGGACGTAGTACCTTCTTTGCTCTACGCTTGTTAGGATCATTTGGGTCTACCTCTACATCTTCTGGCTCAATTAACTTTGCTGCGGTAGTGAGTGTATCTTTTGCATAATAAACTTTACAGCCATTTTTAAGCAATCGTTCTGCGCCTGAAGGATCCGGCATCATCTTATGTGGATATAACAATGTCACTGTCACCCAGTAACGCTCAATTTGAGGTCCGTCTACAATCTCACCTTCAATCCAATTCTTATATGCATACACATTTAATGACTCTAATACACCATCAATTTGCATCAATGTTTCCAATGCCGAATTTCTCTTTATGTTCTTACCTAATTGGGCAATGATGTCCGCTTGTTCCATAGTATTCTCCTAACTATTATTATAACAGTATTTAGCCTTTCTTTATCAATTGACTTACTGTTCCGTAATGTGGTATGTTAATGGGGTATTATACTAATGATAAATACTTTTGTACGAGCAAGTACGAGGCAATAGCATAAAACTTAAAAGGAGTTTTTAATGGCCAGACGAGCAAGAAAAACAAAAAACCAACAACGTCAAGAACACGACACTAAGCAAGACATTATCCAACTCAATGGAATGAAGCGCCGAGAGCGATTCGTTACCATGATTCCAAAAAACCGCAGACAAGAAAACTACATAGAATTACTAGATGATAACAATAGACACATAGTATTCGCAATGGGACCAGCGGGCACAGGAAAAACCATGTTAGCAGTATTAGCCGCTATACGAGCATTCAAAGAAGGAACAGTTGAAAAAA
>Ga0307998_1001234_pt1 | contig 13785 bp, 14 predicted proteins | sample Davwhametageno37_FD_203147 | JGI IMG/M metagenome (GOLD analysis project Ga0307998, IMG submission 203147) | Marine microbial communities from Davis Island wharf, Antarctic Ocean - #37 | ecosystem: Environmental > Aquatic > Marine > Unclassified | place: Antarctic Ocean: Davis Island wharf... | reverse complement strand
ACATGGATATTTCCCTTACCGCCATCATTTTTAATCATTTGTTTCACAATCTGATCTTCGTAACGCGCTTTGTATGAAGCGTAGCTTTTACCATCTAAACTTTTTGGGGATTCAATGTTACTCTCAGCCATTACTGCAATTGCGCTTAAGTCTTTTTGCAAGATTGCAGCAATCGAAATCATTGGAAAGGGGGTTTCTTTAGTTCTGTAGCTTAAAATACTTTCTGTTGGGCACAAAGCAAAGTCTGCTGCTCCCAATTCGAGCTTTTTTGCAGGAGTTATGGCATAATTGTCTTCGGAAGGGTCAGTAATACTTAGGTTTAACCCTTGGTCTTTGTAAAACCCTTTTGTCTGTGCTACAAAAAAACCGATGTGGTTTATGTTTGGGGTCCAGTCTAAGGCGAGGATTAAATGTGTCATAATTTAAGAATGTGTTTGGACAAAGATAAATGGCAGAGTCTGAAAATAGAAGTTAACATTTCGTAAACTTTGGGGTAACAAGTGGTTCTAAAAGCAATTGGGATTGTAAAAGTGAACTACTCCTGATGCTATTTTAGTTTGGTTTTAGCTATTTTTCGCTTGAGGTTGGTGGGTTTAAAAGCGATTCAATGTCTTTATCTTTACACCTAAAAAACCCTGTGTGGACCTGATGAAGAATGTGTCATATTCTATTAAAAGTAAACTCATGCAAGAAACCGTCCATTCACTTTGTTGCAGTTACTCGAGTAAATAAGGACTCAATTCTCCCATTTGAACCACGCTTAAAAAGTACCTATCGCCATTTACTATAATGTTATAAATTGGGCTAAACACAGATAGACCTGCAGTCTATTGTTGAAAATAGAAACCCTCGTAAACTGGGTTGTTAATACTGAAAGCAGCAACTTCTTCCCATTTGTACTTTTTTCCCCACAGAATCAGTGAATCTAAATCATTTTGTAAAATTTAGGGTTAAAGCCTGCGTCGTCGATGTATCTCACTTCTCCTTTTAATGCAGTGCGCTCGTAAACTCAATGTAATTTGAAGATTCATTGGGTTGAGTAAATAAGTTAGAGGTGACGAATGGAGTAGAATCTCAAATAAAGAAAACAACCGAAACAAGTCGGTGTGAAAAGCTCCGTTCCGCTTGATGCCGTTTATGTCTTTAGGTTGAAGAAATGTTGACACATACAGTGATTTACGTTAAAGATTGAGTTGGGTATCAGCAGAGAGTTACTGCATCAGGTTCAATTCAGTCTAGAGCGGAGCGTTTTTATCGGTAATCCATTAAGGAGCACTTATTATTTTTCTTTTCGTTGTTTGTCCATTGGTATGGAAAAGCGTAAGAATATACGTTCCGCTCTTCAAATTATCAAGGGTCACGTTTTGTTCATTAATTACCTGTCGTTCTAGTATTGCTTTTCCTACTAAATCTGTTACGCTAATAGTCTGAATGTCATATCTCTCAAAATTTAGTGTAAACGAACCATTTGAAGGGTTTGGGAATATTTGAATTTGTTGAGATGGGTTTTCAAATGTCTTTGCAGATGTAATAAGTTGGCAATTACTTGCTGAAGTTGGATAAATTACCTGACCAGTTTTTTGAAAGCAAGTCAGTGAGTAGTCGGGAAAATCTGTAACACAACCTGGCGAACGTTCCAATAGTCCATAAACAGAACCAATGCCTTCGATAAAGTGCACATTGTAGCAATTGTTAATTATCCAACGTTTACGGTAAGTACTCCCTACCAATACTGAATCAATGGATTGAACTGTATCTGTTTGGATTGCAAAGGATGCTATATATCCTTTCACAGTGTCTCCAACTTGCATGTTAAAATCGGAACATAAAAAACTTTTTTATTTGCTGCGTCATTTCTAATTGCTCCTCTGTAACCCGAATGCATACCGCCGCAATTACCCGTTGAGAAAGAAAGAACATTAGGTGACTTAAGTTGGCGATAGGTTTGATTGTTAATTAATGTGTCTCCATTAATAGTGATGGAGTAGTATTCATTCCCACTCCCGTTTGCAAAGCAATACGCTTGATAATGAAAATTCCAAATGGCATTACTATCGGGGAAACTGTGATAGGTAGTTGTTTGCCCGACTGAGGTAAGTGTTGCAAGTAGTAGAGAGAATAGGAAGAGCTGTTTCATATAAATTCTTGAGTTAACAACCGCAGTGGTCAAGTTGACACTGACTACAGTAAAGGTACTAATTGTTTCATAAGTTTCATACAATGTGTTTGTTATGTATTTTTAAAGCAATTTGTAATTTTTTGATACGGTCAAATTTGAGTACCACAAGTCAAAGGTTTTACTTTTTTGGGCAATAAAATTTTTCATCGAATTGAGCTTAAAAGATATTGCTTGCGAGCAGAAATAGTAGTGTGGGAATAATTTTCAGTAAATGTCAAGTATCCGATGACAAGTAAAGTTATCCGATGTTAGGAAATCAGCTCTTCCCTAATTCTACTCCAACTTACCGGAGTCATTCCTAAATAGGAGGCGATATATTTTAGGGACTTTTTTAATTTCTTCAGGTCTATCTTTAATGAATTAATGATAGCACTCTTTTTCGAAAGATTTAGTAGATAAATATTTCTTTTTTGAAGTCGAATGGATAGCTGTTCGCTTATTTTCTTTCCTAATATTTGGTGCTCAATTGAATTCTTATAATCCACTTGTAACATATCGTTTTTGCAATTTCGAAGAACTTTTGAATACGTGGCGCTGCGCTCTTTGGCAATGAATGAAGCGTATTCTGAAAAATAGTTCTCTGAGTTATAAAATCATGTGCCGGTAAACTCACCATTGTTTTCTACAAAGCTTCCCACAATTCCTGAAACTACATTGTACAAGTTCTTCTCTACCTTGGTGGGGGGAAGTAAGAAATCATTCTTTCTTAGCTCAATGATTTTTGTTTGGGTTCCCAAAATAGCATCTTGTGGATTACAAGGTGTTCCAATTTCATTGTGACGTGTTGTTTTTATTAGAAATAAGTTATTGATTAATAGACTTCTGATATGTAATCTACGAGATATTCAAAGAATGGTAGACTATAACAAGGGAGGTGAAGTATTGTTACTAGCGTCGTTCTGTCTTCATAGTAAAGTAGAGGGAGGTCAGTTTAGCAGTCTAGTTTAGTTAATTTGAATGAGGTGAATGTCAAAAATTAAGACGGAGCCGGCAGGAATACTTCTACTAGCTTGACTCCCATAACCCAAATGTGCCGGAATAAAGAGTTGACCTCTGCCACCTTCTTTGAAATAGGGAATCCCTTCTGTCCATCCTTCAATAACTCCTTGTAAGTTAAAAGAAGTACCACTAGAATTACTTTCGTCAAAGACGCTCTCGTTCGTAAAATAGCCCTTATAAGCAACCGTTACATTGTTGTTGTTTCTGGGCTGATCGCCGGTTCCTTCAGTTTCTATAATGTAATACAAACCTGAACCAGTGCTCTCCGCAATTAAATTGTTAGAAGCTAGATAGGCTTGGATATCAGCATCATTTTCGGCAGTATAGTCGGTTTTCTCATCATCTTTACTGCAAGCAGTCATAACAAGTATTGCGAATAGGAGTAAGGTGTTTCTCATTTTTTTAGCAAATTTAACGCAATAGTTTTTTAGCAGTTGATTTTTTAAAAAAATACTTGTTCTATTTTGGATGGTTAATTACTTAGGATCTTCTATCTTATTTCGTTTCCGGTACTAAATAACACAGGATAATTTATTCATTCATTTGCAGTGTTGTTCATTTTTTATTGATTGCTTAAGTTGTAAGGGGGAATCATTTTTTAAACTACAATTGAAACGAAAGAATAGGGCCATTGCAATCTTCTAGTTAAAAATAAATTCAGTAGTCCAGTTGTGCCACAAGACCACAATTAAACGACTGGTTTTTTAATTGCTATATGTTCGTTTTACAGTCTATAAATTCAACGATTCATTCTGGCGGAAGGATGATTGAGGTTCTAATATTAAATGGAAACTTTTTTTAATTTCTTGTCTGGAATTTTTAAATGCACGGCAAACAGAACCGCAAGGAAAGCTATTCTTCTTATTTTGATTTCATTGTTGTCTACATCTATAAGTGTTGGATTTGTAATTTATTAAAAAGATAAGGATGTAGCAGTAGTAGCTAGTTTAAAAGCAGTAAGGTTAAAATCATGGTCTATTTTGGTAAATAAAAACTGTTGTTAGTGCACACAAAAAAGCGGCTCAAGATAAACCTGAGCCGCTTTTGTTTCTTGCTTACTTTTCTTATGATGTGTAAGCACCAGATGAATAGGTTAATTCATAGCTGTGTGTGTAAATCTCAAAAACAATTCCGAAAGGATCTTCTACGTAGACCATTTTAAACGGCTTTTCATTTGGATAGTACTCCCGAATTGGCATGCGTTGTTTTCCTCCATGCTCCACAATCTTGTTTGTCAATTCTTCAATGTTGGGATCTTGAATACAAAAGTGGAATAGTCCCGTATTGAAAGGGTTAAATTCCGGAGCTTCTTTAATTCCATTGGGAAATGAAAACAACTCGATTCCAATTCCATCAGAGGTAGACATGTGTGCGATTTCGAACGTCTCCCAATCTTCACCGAAAACGTCGATGCACATTTGACCGATGGCAGTTTCTTTTTCCTTTTTTACGGTAGACGGCTGCATGATGACGTACCATCCCATGACCTCTTCATAAAACTCCACTGCCTTTTTAATGTTTGGTACCGTAATTCCGATGTGGGAAAATGATTTTGGATAATTGGCTTTATTCATACCGTGTTATTTTTATTAAGAGTTGTTTTGCTTCAATTTATTCAATAAAATTTCTGCTGCTAACTTCGAAGAAGCAGGGTTTTGCCCGGTAATTAAATTCCCATCTTCAACCACATGAACACTCCAGTTATCTTCTTTGGAATAAATCCCTCCATTTTCTTTCAGCATATCTTCTACTAAGAATGGCACAATATCAGTCAGCTGAACTGCTTCCTCTTCCATATTGGTAAACCCTGTTACTTTTTTACCTTTTACAAGTGGCTCTCCTTCTGTGTTTTTAACTTCTTTTAAAACAGCAGGAGCATGACATACAAAGGCCATTGGCTTGTTTTGTTTATTAAACGCTTCAATTAGTGTAATGGAGGTGGTACTTTCTGCAAGATCCCACAATGGACCGTGTCCGCCAGGGTAAAATACAGCATCAAAATCTGCTGCCTTTATTCCTTGCAGTTTCACTGTGTTTTCAATGAGTTGTTGTGCGGTCTTATCACCGTTGAAACGCTTTGTAGCTTCCGTTTGATTTGCTTCAGATTTACTTCTTGGGTCAATTGGAGCTTTTCCTCCTTTAGGAGAAGCAACGGTTATTATTACTCCCTCATCAAGTAGGGCATAGTATGGAGCAGCAAATTCTTCTACCCAGAATCCGGTTTTTTCATCCGTATCTCCCAATTGATCATGTGAGGTGAGTACCAACAATACAGTTAACTTTTTTTCAGTTTCTGCTGTACTATTTTCAGCTACTGTTTTTTTCTTTTCGGCGCATGCTGTAAATCCAAAGACAGTCAATGCTAACACTATTAATTTAATATTTTTCATAATTATATTTTATTTTAAAGTTTAACGACCATTTTTCCTTTGTTCTTTCCTTCGAAAAGATCCAAAAAGGCTTGGGGTATGGTTTCAAACCCTTCTCTAATTGTTTCACTATAGGTTAACTTACCGGCGCTTAACCATTCTGTTAATTGTTTTATACCGGCAGGGTGTTTGTCTACAAAGTCAAAAATCACAAAGCCTTGCATCGAAGAGCTTTTCTTTATCAGAAAGGGTTGCACGCTTATACTCTTTGGAGCTTCGGTGTTGTTGTAAACAGAGATCGCCCCACAGTTGATGGTTCTTGAAAACTTATTAATGTTAAAGAATGCTGCTTCAGATATTTTGCCACCTACATTGTCGAAGTATACATCCACACTGTTTGGACAAGCTTCGGCAATTGCTTTTGTCATGTTTTCGGTTGTCTTGTAATTAATTCCTTCGTCAAAACCGAACTCAGATTTTAGCATTTCTACCTTTTCATCTGTTCCTGCAATGCCAACTACCTTAAGCCCAAGTATTTTTCCAATTTGTCCGACAACACTTCCAACTGCTCCGGCTGCACCAGATACCAATAGCGTTTCACCTTTTTTTGGTTTTCCTATCTCGGTTAGTCCTAAATAGGCAGTAAGCCCTGTCATGCCCAATATACCGAGGTAGGTAGAAAGTGGTGCTTGATTCGCATCAACTTTCAGTAAACCATCGGTTGTAGCTACCTGGGTTTCCTTCCATTCTAGCATTCCAGAAACAAACTCTCCTGTGCTAAAGTGGCTGTTTTTAGATTCAATTACTTCAGCAATCATGCCCGATACAATAGGCTGGTTGATTTCAAAAGGTGCGACATAAGACGGTGCATCACTCATTCTTCCTCTTAAGTAAGGGTCTACTGAAATATATTTTGTGCTTAGTAATACTTCTCCTTCTTGTAATTCAGGAACTTCCGTCGTAATAAAGTCAAAATCTTTCAACTTAGGCATTCCATTGGGCCTATTTTTTAAATTAATTGTTTTTGTACTATTCATAGTTGTCTGTTAGAATTTGATAGTATTCCTAGCTATTTCATAGGCTTGAACCACTCGGCCTTGGTTAAATCTAAAAGGCCACGTTGTTGCACATTCGATAAAAGATACATTGGGATTTGCCGTTCTTAAGTGGTGGTGACAGATAGTTGTACTTCCACATTACCGCGAGTGGCGTTGGAGTAAGGACATACTTGGTGCGCTTGTTCTGCTAATTCATTTGCTTGTTCTGCAGTTACTCCTGGAATATTTATCGCCAATTCAGCTGCTAGACCAAATCCGCCGTTCTCAATTTGTCCGATGCTGACTTTTGCAGTTACAGTGGTTTCGCCTGTTTTTACGTTACCTTTTTTGATAACCAAGTTTAAGGCACTATCGAAACAAGCCGAATATCCTGCAGCAAAAAGCATTTCAGGATTTGCATAATCGTTATTTGCTCCGCCCAAATCTTTTGGGGCTCTTACTTGTAGGTCTAAAATGTCATTGCTACTTTTTACGTGGCCATTTCTACCACCAGTTGCAGTTGCTTCTGCTGTGTACATTATTTTCATTCTTAAATAGTTAAAGTTGTGTGTATTTTATTTATTGTTGAGTAATTGCGTTTTCAATGAGTGTCTCACCTGCTAAAATTTCAAAAACGTGATTTTCCTTTACTGCGTCTTTCAGCACCTCGACAAGGGTTTTGGCAACATCGGCTCTTGTAATACTTCCGTGGGTATTAATTTTTTCTTTCAGCTCAATTTTTCCTGTACCTTCTTCATCGGTTAGTGCTCCTGGCCTCACTATGCTATAGTTAAGTCCACTGACTTTCAGATGATCGTCTGCATTTTTTTTTGCGCTCAGGTAATTTTCAAGATTTTTGCTTACAGAAGGGTTGTCAGCTCCCATGGTACTTAACATAACAAACTTCTTTGCTCCGTATCTTTTTGCAGCATCCGTTAGTCGCTTTGCTCCTTCCTGATCAACTCCTATTACATTTTTACCTTTTGATCCTGCAGCAAAAATGACTTTATCCACGTTTTTAACGGCGAAACTTACGTCGCCTTCTAGGTCGCCAAGCACTGTCGAAATACCTTCTTTTTCAAAGTGATTTTTTTGCTCCTGCTTTCTTACCATGGCAACAGGTCTATAAGAATCAGATTTGTTTAATAATGTTACAATGATTCTTCCTGTGGTGCCGTTCGCTCCAGCCACTAATATATTTTCTTTTTCCTTCTTCATATTATCTCCCTCTTTTAGTAGTTATTAATTGTTTCAGTGATTCTATTACTTAGGACATGCTGACGATTACTTTTCCTTTTGCTCTTCCTTCAGCTAGATATAAGTAAGCTTTATTTGCATCCTCGAAAGAATAAACGGTATCGATTACAGCTTTAATTTTACCTTCTTTTACCATGGCTGATATCGAATCTAGTTGCTTCCCATTCGGCTGCATCCAGGTTAGCTTATAATTTGCTGATTTTTCTTTTATCAATGTAGAGAAGTTTTCAGGTAATTTATAACCTTCCATGCCCATCATTGCCGCTGTTTCCTCATCAGGTATACTTGCGATACTACTTACTTTTCCACCCTCTTTTATGATCTTAAATGCATCAAGTGTGTAGTCCCCTCCAAGTGTATCAAAAACAATATCTAATTCCGATACAACAGTCTTGTAATCTTCTTTTTTATAGTCAATTACACGATCTGCGCCAAGTGCTTTAACCCATTCTACATTTTTAGTGCTTGTAGTGGTGTAAACATAAGCTCCTTTGGCCTTTGCATATTGTATGGCAAAACTACCTACACCGCCCGAACCCGCGTGAATCAGTATTTTATCGCCTGCTTTCAAACTTACCCGTTCCAAAGCTTGTATAGAGGTGAGTCCAATTAGAGGCAAACTAGCTGCTGCTTCAAATGAGATGTTTTCCGGCTTTTTCGAAACTACGTTACTTTCTACAGCAACATATTCTGCTATTGTTCCCATCTGATTTTGAGGTACTCGGGTATATACCTCGTCACCTATTTCAAAGCCGGTTACACCTTCCCCTTTTTCTAAAACTATACCACTTACATCAAAGCCAATAGTGATTGGCAGATCTAATGGGACCATGTCTTTTAAACCACCGCTTACCAATTTATAATCGATAGGGTTGAGGCTAGCTGCCTTTGTTTCAATAAGAATATCCGTAGCGCTAATGCTTGGCTTTGTAGTTTCGGTAAAAGATAATCCATCTTTTAATTCACCATATTTTGCTATTTGTAATACTTTCATAATATTTTTAAGTTTAGGTATATAATTGAATAATATGAGTTTATACCAATTTGTCTGTCTTTTTTCTAGGTCTCAAATAAGTTGAGGCCCGTCTACATTTTTGGTCTTGCTTGAGAGTACTTTTATCCATTCCCCAAGCATTTCTCTTAACTGCAATACATCAGACAACTCAATGTTCTCCGTTAATAGTGATCCAAGCAATTTTTCGGGAATAGGACGTGCCTCACTTTTTAATTTTTTCCCTTTTTCTGTCAGTTTCACCACCACACTGCGTTCATCTTTACTGGAACGGGTCCGGTTTACCAGCTCTATTTTCTCCATTCGCTTCAGCAATGGCGAAAGCGTGTTGGTGTTCAACAGTAGCTTTTCTGTTATTTTATTTACGGATAGCTCATCGTCTTCCCACAATACCATAAGTACCAAATACTGTGGGTAGGTAATGCCCATTTTTTCTAAAAAAGGTTTGTATGCCTTCGTTATAAGTCTTGAGGTGGAGTAAATTGGAAAGCAAATTTGGTTGTCTAGCTTTAGATTTGAGTCGTCCATAATACGTTTGTTTTTTAATTCTTGGTGTTTTCTAAGAGCTAGCCAAATAAACTGCTGAAACAACTTTTTTTGATTGGCTTTTCCATCGTGCTAATCTGAGTCAAAGCGTTGTTTCTATATTGTCAGATAAAATCGTCAAATAGATTTCACTAAGTGGAATCTGGTTTAGAACGTTCACTTGAAAGTCAACTCTGCTAAAAGTTAGGTAGCTTGTGCTCGTATAAATTATAGAGGCACTAAGGGGGGCGAAGGATGTTTATAATTAGAGTTATTGTATAATATCGTTTGCGTTTATATCGTTCACGATACAAATGTACCATAATTAAAACAACGACTTACGGTATTGCTGTAGTTACGAAAATTAGAACATAACATTCTGTATAACAGTATGATTTTGATGAATTGTAGAGTGGTCTTATAGATCTCGGGCTGCTTTTTGTTTTTTTGATTGGATATAGATTACAGTATTGTCTGTTTTTACTCCTCCTGATCGCCTTTTTTCATTGAGACTAAATAGTAGAACGATTCATCAACACTTCAATTTTACAGAGCAAAGAGTGATCAATTCAATATGCTGCACTTTTATAAAGTGGTCGTTTATCTTCTATAACGCTGTAATAGGTTTCGCTTGAGGTGTAAACTGCCAAACTATAAAAAGAAAATAGCGGACAGTGAACTACACAATCTGTTTGGAAAACGCTGAGGAGAGCAGCACGTTAAAAAAGTTACTTTACGTCACATGTTATTTTCGACCTTGTGAGATAGGGTGCGCTGCACAGTCAATACAATGCGAAAATTCAAGCATTTCTTTTCAATTGATTTTATCTTGAATAGTATGCAGGTTTGTTACATAATTCATTTCTAAATATTCAGCTTTTTTTGAACGGAAGCCAAAACTTATCCGTTAAATTATCTCAATTCGAGTAACTGATAACGCTTAGATACTTGTTTCGTATTTTTTGTCAAATATTTTTCTAGTGTCAATAAATCAGTGAGCCTATTAAAAAAACACACTCATAATTCCATTCATTAACTACCAATAAACAGGTGTTGCAAAAATGATAGCAATATACCTAAGAGATACTTGATTTATAAAGTCGATGAAGTCGTCATTCCTCTTGGAATGTCCACAATCCTAATTTAAAATATTGAAATCGTTCGGTCAATTAGTTCCCAATCTGACACTTTTATTAATTCAGCGACGACTTTTTTAATGCCGCCGGCATTTCGCGAACGGATTTAAATCATAACTTATTAAAGTTGAACACGTTGTAATATGAAGGTCGCAATTGCCTTAAATAGTTGTGAAATAATTAATAGCAATAAAGTAGTAAAATAGCTATTTGAAAGTAAATTACAACATGCACAAAGAGTAAAATTGCTGCTGCATAAAACCTGGTGTTGCAGTATTCTTCTACCCGTCTTTATGCTTTGGCTAACGAAGACATTAATTGCTCTGTGCTCTTTGGGTCGAAATTGGTAATGGGCTGAGCCCAAATGCGTACCAAGCGATCTCCTAAAACTTCAATTGCGTTGCTTTCCACAGTCGAATAAAGTAACGCCTTGGTAAAACCACTCAGGTGGGTCAAGTGTCTGCGCTCCGGTGTATTTCCATCCCAAAGAAGGTCTACGTGATCCTCAAGGGTATCAAACATAAGTAAGCGATGCTCATTTAGAATTGATGCTAATTCCACGGCATCGTCATCTTGCAATGTGAGAAACGAAATACTGATCATTTGCCGTAAGTGGTTAGGCCTTTTGTCATTTCCACCAAAGATAACGAACAGGTTGAGTGCGAAGAGCAAGCGCTATGTTAACGTTTACTAAGGAAATCTAACTTTTTATAAATTTGACTAGCAATTATTTGGGAGAAAAAGGAGCCATTTTTTTTCGGACAGTTTAAATAAAGAAACGCAAAGAACCCTACTTACTGTTGTTGTCTTTTATTTGCTTTCTGCTTAAAAAAACGACAAATACTCCAATGATCATATTTGTGATTCCTTCAACAGAATCGCCCTGAACGATAAAATAGACTCCGCTAAGCACGGCCGCTATGCCAACTCCTAACAAAAACTTTACCCAGTTTGTACTTCCCATGGTGTGTAATTTTAAACTATAAATTTTTGTTTATTCTTTTGCAGGCTTGCCGCTTGCAATCTATCGATGAACTGTTTGATCTATTTTCTGCTACAACACAATAAATCTAATCCTTTCTGAAGATTTAGGTGTCATTAAATTCAAGAGATACATTCCTGAAGGAAAATTATTAATGTTGATGGTTGTAATTCGGTTTTGAATTCTGTCTTGAGATATTTTAACGCCATTCAAAGAAATAATCTCGTAAGTTATTTGTGCTTCGAAATTTTCAACTTCAAGTTGAATTTTTCCTTTACTTGGGTTGGGGTACAATTGAAAAGATAAATTACTTGCTTTTACTACTTTGTTAAGGGAGGTCGTAGTGACGGGACAAGAAACATTTGTCAGGTATTTGGAAGATGTAGATGGTGCATTAAGTACTAATGGACAGTAACAACTATCTCCAACAAGGTATTGCTTAAGCCAAGATAGAGCAATCTTTCCTACAAAATCTTGACCTCCTATTGGGTTGTTGGCAACGTTGTGACCCGCATTATCTACTTCAAAAAGTAATTTATTTGTGGTTCGTGGAGTGAAGCCATAATGAACATCGGCATGTAAGGCTGGCGGAGCAATTCCATCCAACTCTCCACTAAAAATTAATACTGGTACAGGGTGTGTTAACGTAGCCGCAGTAGTTGTAGCTGTGCTTAACCAGGGGCAAAGCGCAACGACAGCTTTAATTGTTGTGTCTGCAACTGCCGCTAGCTGAGCGCCGCCGCCGCCCATTGACCAACCTGCAACAGCCATCTTATTGGTGTCTAAATTGCCGTTAAGTGGAGAACTAGTTCGAGTATTCTCTCGTGAAATTGAAACAATGGCATCAAGCAAGGCATCTTTTCTGGCGATTGGATCATCAAAAAGACTATTGGTCCCTATTGTCATGGTAACAATTCCATGCGAAGCCAAGAAAGGACCCCAAGTCTGAATGGTAGATTGGGCAGAAACAAATCCTGGAACAATGACAATACTTGCAAAAGGTGGGGTCGCATTTGTAGGGTAATAAACGGTTGCACCTGCATAGTCAGGGCCATTTCGCATGCCACTTGATTCTAGGTAAGAAGCAGTCGTATATATTCCCGGATTCGAGATAGAATCTAGTGTTAAGGGTACGCAGTTTTGTGAATAGCCAACGGTGGAGCTTAAAAAAAGAACGAGCACTACATAGGCTACTTTGTTGAACATGTTTCTTACTGTATTGTGAGCTGATGGATGTATTGTAAAGTAGGCGCAATCAAAGGAGTCCTCAAAATCATTTCACTGCTAATTTAGGACTCAAATTTTTATGAAACAACAATTGAACGAAACGATGGAGGGAAGTAGTTTTTTGTGACAGAAATATTATAAATGTACCTTTCCGCAACAATTAGGACCTAACCATAGAAGATGAAATTATATATCCGTTTTATTACAGTATGCATCGTTACAACCTTCTTTTTTGGGTGTGCAACCGAAAGTAACGTTGAACCTAATTCAAAAGTAACTCAGTATGGAAAGTTTGTTTCAGAAATGAAAGCGAAAGGACTAGAAACAGGTAATATTTTGATTTATGAAAATGAAGAGATTGTGTTTACCAGTAGCAATGGCCTGCGTTCCATTAATCCTCTCGACACTTTAACTTTAAATTCTCAATTCCGTTTGGCATCGGTTAGTAAGCAGTTTACAGGTATGTCTATTGTTAAACTTAAGGAAGAAGGGAGGTTAAGTTACAACCAAAAAGTCAATTCAATTTTAACTGATTTTCCTTACGATAATATCACAGTGAAGCATTTGTTACATCACATCTCTGGTCTCACCGATTACGAGCAAATTGTTGAAGATCATTTTGTCCCTGAAGATTCGACGAAACGTTACATTTTAGGCAATGATGAAATTTTGGAGGTGTTTTTTAGAGTTCATCCTGAATTAGATTTTCAACCTGGCGAAAAATGGGAGTACTGTAATACTGGGTATTTGGTGCTAGCTTCAATTGTCGAAAAAATTTCTGGACAGCATTTTAGAGATTTCTTGAAAGAAAATATTTTTGATCCCATTGGCATGACAAATACAACGCTGTATAACTATCAAATAGAAGCTGATCCCAACATGCAAAATCGAGTATTTGGTTACCGACTAGCTTTTAATCAAAGCGACCTCATCCTTAATGATTATGATATTGTAAACGATGTTCGAGGCGATGGTGGTATCTACTCCACATTAAATGACTTGTATAAATGGAACATGGCCTTGGTGAACTATACATTTGTTCCAAAAGAATACCTTTATGAA